>Ga0172375_10000033_pt1 | contig 185817 bp, 181 predicted proteins | sample LakKiv1m_FD_114537 | JGI IMG/M metagenome (GOLD analysis project Ga0172375, IMG submission 114537) | Freshwater microbial communities from Kabuno Bay, South-Kivu, Congo - kab_092012_11.1m | ecosystem: Environmental > Aquatic > Freshwater > Lake | place: Democratic Republic of the Congo... | reverse complement strand
GAAAGATCAGAGGATTCCGCGCCATTTCGCACACTTAGTGTAGAATATTTTTAGCCAGTTATTTCTATTCCTTTACTGTGCGAATAAGTCCGGAATGTGTGTGCGATTTCACCGGAATTTCCAGCATTATTAAAAAACATGCAACAAGTATTATTGCAATTGCGATAATATTAAGGTTTTTAGAAATTTTATCTACCAATTTCCCACCATTATTCTTTAGATAAATTTAATTATATCAAATTAAAGCTGAAATCTGGCATCGAGTTTCATAATTACCCAGCTTGTTGTACTGCCCCAATCACCCGAGCCTGTTCCTCCGCTGTCATGCCGGTAAAAAATGGCAGGCGCACCAGGCGGTCACTGACGCTTTCTGTCACCGGGCAGTTGCCCGCCTGACCGCCAAAGCCCAAGCCCATTGGCGAAAGGTGCAGCGGCAAATAATGGAAGACGCACATCAGGCCGCGCTCTTTCATGGTTTGAATGAAAGCGGTGCGCTCTGCCAACCCCGGGAAGAGCAAATAATACATGTGATACGCCTGCCCTGCTGCCGCGGGGATGATCGGCCGGCGCACGCCGTTGTTCTCAGCCCATTCCGCCAGTTCTGTATCATAGCGCTGCCAGATACCCTGCCGGCGCCGCTGAATCTCTTCGCGTGCTTCCAGCTGTGCCAGCAAAAAGGCTGCCAACATCTCGGATGGCAGGTACGAAGAGCCCACATCCACCCAGGTGTATTTATCTACCTGGCCACGGAAGAAGCGGCTGCGGTTGGTACCTTTTTCTCGAATTATTTCAGCCCGTTCCACCAACGCCGGATTGTTGATCAGCAGCGCGCCGCCTTCTCCACAGGTAAAGTTCTTTGTCTCGTGGAAGGACTGCGCGGCCAGCGCGCCAAAAGTGCCCAGATACTGGCTGTGGTAGGTGCCAAACAGGCCATGCGCGTTATCCTCCACCACCCACAAATTGTGACGCCTTGCCACAGCCAGAATAGCTTCCATATTACAACCTACTCCGGCGTAATGTACCGGAACGATCGCCTTTGTGCGCTCGCTCACCAGGCTTTCCAGGCGCTCTTCATCCAGGTTCAGGGTATCCGGGCGGATATCGGCAAAGACCGGACGCGCGCCACGCAGCACAAAGGCATTCACGGTAGATACAAAGGTGAACGCAGGCACGATGACTTCATCCCCTGGCTGCAGGTCGAGCAGCAGGGCGCTCATATCCAGCGCATGCGTGCAACTGGTGGTTAGCAGCACCTTTTTCACCCCCAGGGTATTTTCCAGCAGGGCACTGGCTCGTTGAGTAAAGGAACCATCCCCGGAAAGCCGGCCGGATTCAACCGCCTGACGCAGGTATTCGTGCTCGTTGCCTGCCAGAAATGGACGATTGAAGGGGATGAGGTCGATCGGCATGGTGAGGTTATCCCCGTTTACGGAAGATGAACAGCTTCTGCGTGCCGTAATCACCCGCGGCAGGCAGTTGAGAGAACCAACGGTTCCATTCCATCTCCGGGCGGGCAGCCTCCACCTTACCTCCTAGAGCCTGAGAAAACAGCGGTTTGAGAACGCGTGTCCCCACATAATAAGAAGAGGCAAAATTATCCAGCTTCACCAGGTCCATGGATGGCCGCAGGGTTTCGATCACCTGATCTTCATCGAGGTACTGGTTGAACGGCGGCATGGGAATCTCAGATAAACCCCACTCCTGACGGAATTGGTTCATCTTCCTCCACCCCTGCAGGGTGGCCTCAGAAAGTAGCAGCAAGCCGCCCGGGCGTACCACCCGCGCCACTTCCCTCAACCCACGCTGCTGGGTTTCCCAGTCATGCAGATTGATCACCACACGGATGACCACCACACGGTCATAGGTATTGTCAGCTTCTGCCAGCGAGGTAATATCCCCGACATCGAACTCGGCGCTGCCCTTCAGGCTTCCAACCACATCTGCCAGGCTCTTTCGGGCTTCAGTCACCATCTCTGGGATGTAATCTACCCCTTTGATCGTGATGCGTTTCTGCGCGGCAAATGATAGCGTGGAGTAGCCATTGGCACAGCCCACATCCAGCGCTTTGTTGCCATCTTCAAACCAATCGGTTAGCGTGCGAATCTCCAGGTCGATTGCGTACTGGTCTGACCAGGAAGCCGCGAAAGATCGGCCATGCAGTTTGGCCTGCTCAGTCCAGAACGCGCGAATTTCGTCTAATGAAAAACCTGCCATAGGGGCTTAATTTCCTTCCTCAAAAAAAATACGGTTGGCTTCGAACCAGGATTCCGGCGTGCCAGCGTCCATCCATTTGCCTTCAAAGATTTCATACTCCATCTGGCGCAGTTGGATGTACTGATTGTTCAGTGAGGTTACTTCCAGCTCGCCCCGGTCGGAGTATTCCAGCTTTCGGATGAGGTCAAAGACTTTCTCATCGTAGCAATACAGGCCGACCACCGCAAAATCTGATTTGGGTGATCGGGGCTTCTCTTCTATGTTGATCACCTGGCGTTCATCCAATGCGGCAACCCCGTAGCGTGTGGGGTCACTCACCTTTTTTAAGACCACACGCGCTCCTGCCGACTGACGGGAGAAATTCTCTACCACCGGGCGGATGCTGGCGCCAAAAATGTTGTCTGCCAGCATCACCACCACACGCTCGCCACGGGCGAAATCTTCTGCCAGCGATAGGCCATGCGCTATACCCTGCGGCTTTTCCTGCACCCGGTAGCTGAAAGCACAATTGAATTCCTCGCCACTGCCCAGGCAGCGTACCATGTCTCCCATATGGCCGGTGCCGGTTACCACCATAATGTCGTGAATCCCGGCGCCAGTTAATTGGTGCACCGCATGAAAGATCATCGGCACACGACCGACCGGTAGCAGATGTTTGTTGGTTGCTTTCGTCAGGGGGTAGAGACGGGTACCCTCTCCGCCTGCCAGAATGATCCCTTTCATTTCGTATCCTCCAAACGCCAGCCGTAGTTCTGGCTCATCCAATCCTGGTACGCGCCGCTGCGCACATGCTCCACCCATTCGGGATGGTCCAGATACCAGCGGACCGTCTGCTGCAGCCCATCCGCAAAAGCCATCACCGGGTGCCAGCCAGTTTGCGTTTTCACTCGTGCCGGGTCGATGGCATACCGCCTGTCGTGCCCGGGTCGGTCTGGCACCAATGTTGTCAGGTCAGTGTATTTGCGGATATTTTTTTGCACCAGGCGCGGATTCCGCGCGGCGGGCATTTCTCGCTCCACCGCCTCACAGATCTGACGCACAACATCCAGGTTCGTGCGCTCATCCGCGGCACCGATGTTGTACACCTGCCCCTCCAATCCGTACCGCCAGACAGCGATGAGCGCGGCGCAATGGTCTTCCACGTGGATCCAGTCGCGCACATTGCCGCCATCCCCGTACACTGGCAGCGGTTTGCCATCCAGCGCGTTGAGTATTATGAGTGGGATCAGTTTTTCAGGGAACTGGTACGGGCCGTAATTATTAGAACAATTGGTTGTTACTACCGGCAGCCCGTAGGTGTGATGAAAAGCCCGAACAAAATGATCACTGGCAGCCTTGGATGCAGAATAAGGAGAGTTAGGTCGAACCGGGGATTCCTCCGTGAAGAATCCGCTTTCTCCTAATGACCCGTAGACCTCGTCCGTAGAAACGTGAATGAACCGGAACGCTTTTGCCTGCTGTGCGGGTAATCGCTTCCAGTAGGCCAGTGATTCCTGCAAAAGATGATAGGTACCTACCACATTCGTTTGCAGAAAATCCCCCGCGTCTTCAATGGACCGGTCGACATGCGATTCGGCTGCCAGATGAAAGATGCCTGCAGGCTGATGATCTGCAAGGATTTTTCGTACCAACATCCGGTCAGCAATATCCCCATGCATAAAGCTGTGCCGCGGGTGATCTGCCAGGTCCGCCAATGACTCGAGATTTCCCGCGTAGGTCAGTTTATCCAGGGTGAGTATTCGTGTTTCCGTCTCACGCAACAGGCGGCGTACCAGATTCACCCCGATAAAACCAGCACCGCCGGTCACTAAAAAACAGGGCAATCCTGTCATCCACCCGCCTGATGTTTACCCACCTCACACGCGATCACATAAGGCGGCCGGTCTGAAGAGCGGTTGAAGATGCTGGCAATATACTCACCGATGATGCCCAGGGTAAACAACTGAGCTCCACTGAAAATGGTAATGATCGAAGCCAGAAAGGGGAAACCCGGCAGGCTGCCTTCCAGCAGATAGCGGATGATGACATACGCGAAAACACCCACACCAAATAGGGTGACCGCGAAACCGGTCATGCTGGCAAAGCGCAGTGGGATGGTGCTGTAACCGGTTAGCACCTGAAATGCCATGCCGGCCAGTTTCCAGAAGTTGTAATTGGAACGCCCATACTCACGAGGACGCTCATCCACTTCGACCACGCCAAAGCGGGTAGTTGCCCACGAAAGCAAGACATCCACAATGACATGCGGATTGTGATACTCGGCAAAGGCCCGACGCAGGTCGGTGCGGAAGACACGGAACGGGCCGATATGGATCACATTCGGTACTCCCATCACCAGCGCCAGCACCTTTTTGGTCGACCGAGAACTGAAATTCCGCCAGAAGGTATGCGGCATTCTGGATGGCGCACCGTAAACCACATCGTACCCTTGATCGAAGACTGCCAGCAATTTATGGATCTCCTCCGGCGGCTGCTGCAGGTCATCATCCAGTGTGATCGATACCCCGTACCGCGCCGCGCGGATGCCGCACAGCAGGGCATTGTGCTGCCCCGAATTGCGCATCAGACGGATCCCGCGAACCCATGGATGGATGCTGCACAGGTTTTCCACCACCTGCCAGCTGGCATCCCGGCTGCCGTCTTCCACCAGGATCAATTCATATTCTCCCGCGATGACTGGCAACACCCTCTTCAGGCGCTCCACCAATAAAGGCAAAGATTCCTGTGAATTATATACGGGCACAATCACCGAACAGTTGGGTTTTAGGTTCGTTTTCATGGTTTAAGGGGCACAGCGCATGTCACCCAGCAGAGATTCTATGCCAGGTAGTTTGCTGATGCTTTCAGGCTGTGCAGATTTAATTCTACCCCATATCTGGCATAGCCCTGCATCAGCGGAGGGATGCAGGGGAAAAAGCTGGCGTGTCAGGTTGATAGCCTCATCCAGACGTCCATCCATGCCCAACCCTTCGATGAAGGGCTGCAATTCGAATGGGTTGCGGGGAGAATACCCGTCTTTTTTCGCCGCGTCCCACAACGCTGCCACGCGTGCCGAATCACCCATTTGCCGGGCAAGGTCTGCCTTTTCAAAGTAATAACACCAATCATCCTGCCCATCCCCCGGGAAATACTGCGGAATAGGTACAGCGGGTTGCTTTGGATCCGGCTGAATACGCTCAAGGTTCACAAGTGTCACTGCCGCAGAGAGGCGCTCATCCGCACGTGGCAGGCTGGCCAGGCTGGCATAAACGTCATCCATCAAGCGCAAGCAACCTTCTTCCGGCTGATAGAGCACCAACAGGTTGGATGTATTCCCTTTAAATTGTAATGAGCGGAATGGCGCAGTAACCGGGATGTTGGCTGACAGGTTTTTGAGGGTGCTTTCCTTGCGTACCGATTGATAGGCCACCAGGTAGGGCAAGTCGCCACCGCTGTATTCTGGCGCGTAGGTCCAGTTAACCACCGCGGTGAGGGAATTATCACTGTAATACTGGAACGGCAACTCGTACGCCACCAGCAGCGTGCCAGGTTGTATCCCCGGTGCGCGCCAGGTGAGCTGACGCAGCATCGCCCGCAAATTAAACCATTCCACCCGGTATGAGTTGGCAATCGAGAAATGCCAGCCTGAAGCAGCAGTGATCAGCAGGCTAATTATTAGCACTTTAGCCCAGCGCTTCCGCAGCCAGCTGATGGTTGCAGCGAGCAGCAGCGCCGACCCCGGCATGAATGCCAGTAAAAAGCGGTTATATGGAAATTCCAGTTTTACCGGCAAGCCGGCAGCCCACATAGGCGCGCCTGCCAACAGCAGCATCGCAATGCCTGCCAGTAACGGCTGCCAGAGATGGTCGTGGAAGCCCTTTTTATCATGGGTCACCGCTTTATGGCCGACCCACAGCGACCACACCAAACCGCAAAATGCGATGCCAGCTGCCATCAGGCTGGTCTTCTGTTTCCAATCTTGAAGGAATGGCATTGTGAAACTCTGTCCCCATGCCAGCAAACCACCTTCGAAGGTATTGCGTAGCAGCGTACCCGCAAGGTGCATCATCGCTTGAGGTATCCCGCCCGTAAATTCAGCGCGGACATCGTACAACGAGGTTTGCACCATCAATCCACGCCAGATGCCGAAGCCTGTTGTCAGTGCCAGGTATGGCAGCCAGCGAAGCAGGGCTTGCCAGGCTGGTCGGGGGCGGTCCTCCGCACGCAGCACAAACCACAGTAGCAGCGGGCGGATGAATTCCAGCCCGAAGAAGTATTCAGACCCCAGTAATGACACACACCCTGCAATGAGCGCCATGAACGAATAGAGCCAACTCCGCTGACTGGCACGGGCTGCCTGGATCATCCACCCCAGCGAGAGCAGAAAAAGGATTTCCAGAATATAAATGCGGGAATAGATGTTGGAAACCCACTGCTGACTAAAACCCGGGTATACCAGGAAGAGAACCGTTGCGATGATGGACAGTTCGTCTTTTTTCGGCCAGATCAGGCGCACCAGCCAGCCAAAACACAATGCAAGCGCCCAACGCCCCACCAGCGCGAAGATCTGCCAGGTGATGGGGTTTTCGTTAAAAATCGGCGCGGTCAGGTTATAAAGCACCGGAAGAAACGGCCGCTCATCAAAGAAGACCCGATGGTACTGGGTTGTGCCCAGCACATGCCCGAAGTAAACATATGGAAAATCGTCCCAGTACAACCCCAACCAGGGAATCAAGACACCGTAAACCAACCCTGCCAGGGCTAAAAGCAGCCAGGGAAAGAGATGCCGAAATGCTGGCCAGCGGAGAACAGGTAACTTCACAGACCGGACTCCTTGCCAATCTTCCTGGCTTTTCGAACATCATAAAGCCAACCGCCAGCGACAACAAATAATGAAAAGCTGACGATCAAGATCAACATCACGTAGAAGTTCAGTTTTCCACCCCAGTGATAATATCGGGAAGCGTACCACTGTAAGAAGAAACCCAGGGCGATTCCCTCGATCAGGAATATCCGCTTTAGCCACCGGCTGCTTGTTTCCCTTACGGAATTCCAGACCCAGGCTACAAACAGGCAGAATATCACCAGTATCAGGGTGCGATAGCGGGGGTTATCCCAGACATCACCGCCAGCGCGGATGGAACTAAGCGCCATCCAGAACCAGAGCAATGCAGCCATCCAACGCATCCGGCGGGTATCCGCATCCGCGCCTTTTTTTAAGGAGGTAAATGTGCCGTAGATCACAATGGGCAGCACCAGATACCAACCGAGCGAGAGCCAGATAGTCAGCCCACGCCACAGGGGCAGGGCGTCATCCATGATCGCTGCCGGCAACACCGGCTGAAGCAGCCCATAAATGAGAATAAAGATCGTGCGAAACCAGGCAGGTAATCCATCCAGCTGATGCGCGAGCATGCCAGAATTACGCATCGCCAGTGTCATATCCCATCCAGATGCCTCTTGGAACCACGTCAGAATCACCTGCAATGGAGAAGTGGGCGTGACCCCGGGAGTTGTGAGCGCATAAGCGAGAGCTGTGATACTTATCATCATCGCCAGAACGGCCAACAGAACAACACACCACGAAATTGCACGGTTTTTTTTGCCCGCCAGAATCCATATCGCAATTGCGGCCGCGCCGGGCAAGATCATACCGGGTGAGAATAACAGCAAGCCGGCTATTGCCGCGGAAATCCACGGCCAGGTCTTTTTCAAACCGGTTTCATGCCATTCCATGCCAGCCCATAAAAATAATGCCAGGAAAGAGATCAGGTAGGGGTCCCGCATGTGAGAGGCACCCAGCAGCACCGATTGAGGGTAGAGCGCGAACACCCAACCCGCCGTTTTTTGCCAGTTTTCATGTCCGATGCGGCTCAGAAGCATCCACAGAAATGCCACCCCGGCAGACCCTGAAAACGCAGACAGGATCAGCATGAGCAGAGGTAAATGTTCCCCACCTGCCAATACGCGATATACCAGAGCGCTCAAGCCGAGATACCCACCGTACTGATCTGAAAAGTACTGCCGGTTGAACACTGAGAACAGAGGGGCATTTGAGCGTGCGATATCCAGCGCCTGTGCATCGCGGCGGTACGCGTCAAAGAACACATAACCCGCGTTCTGCTGCTCGGTATCATACCCAACCACGGGAAGCCCTTTCATCAGTGTCACACCCAGCCCCAACCGTAGCACAAAGGCTGCCAGCAGTATCCATGCCAGCAGGCGGGAGCTACCCGCTTTATGGTAAAGCGCGACCAATCCAACCAGGCTGATCATCAGTAACAAACTAGCCGCAAGCCACGCGCGGATGGTGAACCCTCCCATCAGGAATGTCAAACCCGCGCTGGACCCCAGAGGGATCACCCATATCCCGGACAGGTAAGCCCATTTGCGCTTCATGCCCGCTCCTTCAGAAACATCAAAACCCGCTGTTGACGCGCATCCACACCCTGAGACTGGCTAATCTGTAAAGCATTCGCGGATAACGCGAGCCGCAAAGGCTCATCGTTTAAAAGCCGGCGGGCAGCGGCTTCCCATCCCCGTGGATCTTCAGGCTCACAGAAGACTGCGCAACTCTCCTGGAGTACTTCATGGATGACGGGCAAATCACTGCTGATGATGGCACGTCCAGCCGCAAGGTATTCAAACATCTTCATCGGGCTGCAAATATCCACACTGTTGCCCCCGCTGCTGCCAGCGATCGCCCGTTCATACGGCATCAATAGAATATCACTGGCCGCCTGGTATAGCGCCAGATGTTCATTCGGGATAAAGCCCGTCAGGGTGACCTGCGGCAATTTCTCTGACTTCAGGCGCGCACGCAGCGGAACCAGCTCTTCTTCCCGCCCACCCACCCACAGGTGCAGGCACTCCGGGAAAGCCCGTGCCAGTGAGAACAGTAGGTCCACACCGCGGCCGGAATAAAAATGGCCTGTATATCCCAAAGTGGGTTTTTCGGGTAACAGGAGTTGTTTACGGGCTGCGGCAGGCGTAGGCAGCCCCTGATACCGTGCCAGATCCACGCCATTCGGGGCGATCACCACTTCACTGTCAGGGATCTGCATACCGGTTTGAATTTCAAGTGCGAGCTTCAACGCGCCAGAGACCACTACCAGCTGCTTCTTTCCACCTGCCTGTAAAAAGCGCTTCAACCAGAACAAACCGAACCGTCCGGAAGCGCGGTCGTGCAACTCAAGAACTGCTGGTATGCCTATCGCCAGTGCCCCTACAGCTACCTGTGGCAGCCAGGTGTACACCAACTGAGCACCCCAGCGGCGGGCGGCTCGCAGTGTAGACAGGGTGAAATCGTAGCGTTTCAGGTGACGGACGGAAGGCAGCCAGCGCATCTCGAAAGTAGATGCCAGACCGTACTGCGGTTTGAGCGTGGCGAATTCCACCTGTCGTTTGCCAGGTGCCCAAACGCACAAATCATGACCCGCCTGCTGCATGGCATCACATACCTTCAGTACTTGGATGCTGTTGGCCGTGCTGGATGGGATGAGTGAATTGGTAATAGCCGCTATCTTCATGGCGTATTCCTTTCTTCTCCTTTTATCAGGCGCAATCCCCTCCAGGCCAGAACACCCACAGTCACTGCCAGATATACGGAAAGCAATACGGCTTCCCACTGGTACCCCAGGCGGGGAACCAGCACGATGGTTAATGTCACCTTGGCCACCATACCCCAGAAAGCCACCCGCAGCGGAAGCCCCGGCTGGTTGAATGCCAGCAGCAGGGAGCGATTCCAGTACAGGCTGTTAGCCAGACCGTACCCAGCCATTAAAATGATCAATACAGGCAGTGCTGGCAGATATTCTTCCTTGTAGATGGCATGCAGGCTGCCGTTCCAGGGTATCCAGGCTGTAAAGAATAACTGACGACCCCACGCAGCCAGCCCAAGTGCAATCAGCACCGTCCAGCTGCCAGCGATCAGGGATACCCGCCGCAGCAACTGTTTCAATGTGGCCCAGGCCTTGCGGGTGATGGCTCGTGTGATTTCAGGGTAGGTCGTATTGATGAAGGGGTTGATGGGCATGATCATCAGGTTCAATACAGCCAGGGCGGTTTTGAAATACCCGGCCGGACCGGTGCCAAAGAGCCACCCCACCCACAGCAATTCACTATCCCGTACTACCTTGTTGATGGTGCCGCTGAGATTGGTAGAGACAGCGAAACTTCCCAGCTCTTTCCAGGAAGGCAACACGGAAAGCGGAGCTTTCCACCAACGCGGACCCAGCATGCGTTTCAACGCGCGCCAGGCAAGAATCATCGGGCCGATGCCAGCGACAAGTTTCCCCGCAAGATACGCAACCAACACGGTCATCATCCCCGCACCAGAAACATAGGCATAAACAATAATGACAGCCGTCACCAGGCTCTGCAGCAGGTTGATCAGCGACTGGCTGCGGAAATGGTCTCCCACCTGTAAAACGCCGGTGGCTGTCTCAGTCGCCAGCATACCGAGGATCGATATGCCGAAGAGGAAGAAGAGCGGGGTGGTGGATGGGTCGTGCGCGATGTAGCGCGCGCCCAGTGGGGCAGCCAGTGCCAGCACACCGTATGCTGCAACAGAAGTACATCCCTCCACCAGGACGGCTGCTTTGACCAGCGCGCCAGCCTTTTCCACCTCGCCGAGGGTTGTATACTCGCCCAGATAACGCACCACCACATCGGCCATGCGGAAGGACAACAAGCCATTGATGCTTGAAACAAAACTGATGATGATTCCCAACGCGCCGAACTGTTCCACCCCCAGCAGGTTGGCAGTGATAATGCTGAGCACTGCGCTGATACCGTTACTGGCAAATAGGTAGCCAGAATTGCGTACCACGCGCCCCAGAAGTTGATCGGATGACCAGGAACGAAAGAATCGCCCGAACAGGCTCATTCCGTCTTTACCTGGCTGGCCCAGGCACGTTCCAGCCGGTACCATTTCACCAGGCGTGTCACGCCTTCTTCCAGCGAAACCTGAGGTGCCCAACCCAGCAGGCGGATCGCCTTGCCAGAATCTGAGAGATTGGCTAGTGCGTCCGCCTTGTGGATCGGCCCGTATTCCAGCACTGCCGACCGGCCCACCTTGCGTTCGAACAGGTGAATGAGGTCGAGCATGGAGATCTGCTCATGCCCGCCGAGGTTGATGATCTCATAACCCAGTGACTTGAGTCCCTGAATGGTGCCGCGGGCAATATCATCCACAAAGGTGAAACCGCGTGTCTGTCGGCCGTCACCATTGACATGCACTGTTTTGCCCTCACTGATCCACTGTGTAAAGCGGAACATAGCCATATCCGGGCGCGCTGCCGGTCCGAAAACTGTAAAGTAGCGAAAGATGGTCACATCCAACCCATGCAGGTAGTGGTAGGAATATGCCAGCACTTCAGATGCCTTTTTGGAGGCCGCGTATGGCTGCAGGGGCTGGTCGGTGTTGGCATCTTCGCGATACGGCATGGGGTTGTTATCCCCGTACACGCTGGAAGAGGACGCCTGCACGAATTTGGGAATGTCGCGCTGACGGCATAGCTCCATCATATTCAGCGCGCCGTCCACATTGGTGCTGAAATAGATCCATGGGTCGGCCACGCTGCTGCGGACGCCTGCTCGCGCGGCCAGGTTGATTACTGCCACGCAGCCGCTGGCCTTTTCACCCAGTGTCTGGATGATGCCACGGTCTGAGATATCTGCCTGCAAGAAGGAGAAGCCGGGAAGCTGCTTCAACCGCTCCAATCGCCAGTGTTTCAGGCGAATGTCATAGGCATCGTTCAGGTTGTCCACGCCCAGCACTTCATGGCCGTCCGCGGCCAGCATCTCTACCACCCTGGCGGCAATAAAGCCAGCCGCGCCGGTAACAATATAGCGTGCCATTAGAGCCGCACCACCTTATCGCTCTCCCGACCGGCATTGCCCAATGCGTTGCGGGTGTCGACGATCAGTTTCGCATTTTCCAGCAGCATGGCATAGTCGTACTGCGAATGGTTGGTGACGATCACCACGCAATCCACCGCGCGGATCGTGTTTTGCAGATCAGGTACACTCACCTTCTCCCACGAATCATGCTTCAGGGTGGGGATGTAAGGGTCATGGTATTCCACCTGCGCGCCTTTGGCCATCAACAAGCCGATCACATCCAGCGCGGGGGATTCCCGCAGGTCGTCGATATCCGGCTTATAAGATGCCCCCAGCACCAGAACCCGGCTGCCTTTGAGCGGCAGGCCACGGTCATTCAACGCGTCCTGCACCCGGCTGACCACGAAGCGCGGCATGTTGGTGTTGATCTCAGATGCCAGCTCGATGAAACGCGCGTTGTAATTTAACGACTTCATCTTCCAGGAAAGGTAGAGCGGGTCGATCGGGATGCAATGTCCACCCAGGCCAGGGCCCGGGGTAAATTTCATGAAACCGAAAGGTTTGGTGCCGGCAGCATCGATCACTTCCCAGACATCTACACCCAGGCGGTTGCAGATGATGGCAAGTTCGTTTACCAGACCAATGTTGATCATGCGGAAGGTGTTCTCGAGCAGCTTGGTCATCTCTGCCACTTCTGCCGAGCTGACGCGGATGACGGTTTTCAGTGCCTGACTGTACCAGGCCGCTGCCACTTCGCTGCAATCCGGGGTGATACCCCCCACCACTTTGGGCGTATTCAGGGTGGTCCAGTCCTTGCGGCCGGGATCGACACGCTCGGGCGAGAATGCTAAAAAGAAATCCTGCCCGGCAATCAGCCCGCAGCACTCACTCAGGCGCGGCAGAATGAGCTCGCGCGTGGTGCCGGGGTAGGTTGTAGATTCCAGGGTGATCACCATACCCGCGTGCACATATTTCGCCAGTTCGTCGGTGGCGTTGATGATGTAAGAGAGGTCCGGGTCACCGGTCTTCTTGAGGGGTGTCGGCACGCAGATGCTGACAGCTTGCGCGTCGCGCAGCACTGAAAAGTCAGTGGTGGCGGTCAGCAAGCCGGCATCCACCAGGCGCCTGACATCGGCGGTGGGCACATCCTGAATGTAGGATACCCCGCGGTTGAGCGAATCTACTTTGGCGGCATCCAGGTCGATACCGACCACTTTGAAACCCGCGTTGCCAAAAACCACCACCAGGGGCAGCCCCACATATCCCAACCCGACCACCGCCACGACGGCAGTATGGTCATTCAGCTGCTGCAATAATGTCTTTTTTGTCTGGTCTGTCATATGCTTCCGATCTTAGAAAAGGTTCAACTGCTGGGGATCCGCGTCTTCAGCCGGGGGCACATCTTGTACCAGCTCATGGTAGGTGTGGATCGGCCCAACAGGGGTATTCTGTGGCTGCGGTACGACGGCAGGTAGGCCGTTCTTCAGGTGCCGCGGCAGGTTGGCAAAATCCTGCTCCAGCGCGGGTTTGAGTGCTGGCTGATGCAGCGCGGCGGCCGGGTGGAACATGGCCACCACCAGGCGTCCATCCACAACCTTCGCCTGACCGTGGATTGCTGAGATGCGCGCACCTGGCAAAAACTTGCCCATGGAAAAACGCCCGAGTGTCACGATCACTTCCGGGTTGATCGCCGCGATCTGCCTGTCCAGATACTTCCCGCAGGCCAGCATCTCATCCGGCAGCGGATCGCGGTTGCCGGGCGGGCGGCATTTGACCACATTGCAGATGAAGACCTCATCCCGCCGCAAGCCGGCTTTGGCCAGAAGATTTTCCAGCAGCTTACCAGCTGCCCCGACAAAGGGACGCCCCTGCTCGTTCTCATTCATGCCCGGGCCTTCACCGATGAAGAGGATGCGCGCGTTTGCCGGCCCCTCCCCCGGTACCGAACACTTACGGGAGTGGTGCAGGCTGCAGCGTGTGCAGCCGCGGACTTCACTGGCGATCTGGTCTAGGGCATCCCGGGGTTCCATGCGTCACCTCTGGGTAAATTCTACCTTAATTCTGCGGGGATACGCTACCGGAACTTTGTGGAGGGTTTGGAAATGCTGGATAGCCCCCCATTAAATGCAAATAGGGGGACGGCGGAGCCAGAGGGGCTTCTGTCTTATCGGTTTCCCAGCGTGCGCCGCTGACGCTCTTTGCGCACACTGTCTAAGTGTGATATAAAGGGTGCATCACCCGCCGATGGAAAACAAACACCTGCCCCTGCTAAACGTCAACCTGCGCTGGTTCATGCTGGCCATGATCCTGGCCAACATTGCCGGGCAGATGGCCTACAGCATGATGTCACTCTACCTCATCCGCCTTGGCGCGAGCGTCGGGCAGGTGGGTATGGTGTATACACTGGCATCGCTCATCCCCATTGTGCTGCAGATCTTTGGCGGCTGGCTATCAGATACCATCGGCCGGCTGCGCGCCATTGCCATCGGCAGTGCCATTTCGGTCTTTGGCTACCTTTTCTTTATCATTTCGCCATCCTGGCAGTGGGTGCTGCTCGGCTTGTCTGTTGAATACATCTCCAGCTCGTTTGTCGGGCCGAGCTTTTCGGCCTATATTGCCGAGCAGTCTGAAGAAGTCAACCGCGGCAAGGTGTACGGCCTATCAAGCGGCATCTACATGGTGGTGACGGTCATCGGCCCGGCGCTGGCGGGTTTTCTGGCTTACCGCTACTCTTTCCACTCTATGCTTTCGGTTGCTTTTGGGTTTTACCTGACGGCCACGATCGTGCGCGTATGGATGGCGCGCGCAGAACGCTTCAACGCGTCTCACAAAAGCGGCATCCCCACAATGAAAGGCCTGACCACGCAGTTGAGATCCATTCTCGTGCTGCTGACCGCCGGGGGAGTGCTCACCTGGATCTGGATCACAGACGCCATCGGCGATACCTCATTCAGCCTGACCGGGGACCTTTTCCCGATCTACCTCTCACAGATCGGGAACCTGACGGTGGAGCAGATTGGCCTGCTGGGCTCTGCGTGGGGCCTTGCCAGCATTGGCGGCTCTTTTCTGGGCGGCTGGTTAACCGACAAACGTTCCGAACGCACAGTGCTGGCCGGTGGTTTTCTATTGATCGCCCTCAGCCTGGGGGTTATGATGCTTGCCCACAATCAAGCACTGTTCCTGGTGTCACGTCTGTTGAATGGACTGGGCGAAGGTATATTGATGCCTTCGTATAATTCGTTGATCTCCAAGGTGGTGCCAGAAGAAAAGCGCGGTCTGGCTTTCGGTTTCCTTGGCACTTCGTTGGGTATCCTCTCGCTGCCGATGCCCTGGATCGGCGCGCAGCTCTGGGAGGGGTTCACCCCTCAAATGCCATTTTGGATCACCGCCGCGTTCTGCCTCGCCACCGTCCCCATCGCCTGGTACAAGTTTGTGCTGCCAAAGTCCGCGGTAATAACCGATGGCGAAGAGGTGTAGTCCAATCTGCGAACGCGTTATGGGTAGAGCGCTTTTTTAAAATCCAACATTCCGCGATAATTACAGATCCACGTTCAAATCCGGCAGCGGATCGAGCAGCATAACCACTGCATCTTCGTGATTATCCGCGTAGTAGCGTTTGCGCAGGTCAAAATCCACAAAACCCAGGCTCAGGTACAGCGTGCGTGCTGGGTGATTGCCGGCGCGCACCTCTAAAAATGCCTTTCGCGCGCCGCGGGTGTATGCCTGCCCCAATCCCGCGCGGATCAACGCGCGTGCCACCCCGCCGCGACGGTAGTTTTCTGCGACCGCGATGGTACCGATATGGGCTTCATCTTCCACCTGCCAGACCACGATGAAACCTGCCAGATCCCTGCCGGCAGATGCCACCAGCGGGATGCTGGTCTCGTTCTTGTGGATCTCAAAGCGGTAAGAAAGCTCCGTCCATGGCAGCGAAAAACTTGCCCGGTCCAGCTGGAATACAGCCGGCACATCTTCGTCCTGCATGCGGCGGATGGCAAGCTCCATCAGGATGGGATGGGATCTTTGATATGCAAATAGGTGGGTGCCAGGCTGACAATATCCTCCACCTTGCCGGCTTGCCAGCGGGCTTCGGCTAGCTGCGCCAGGTACGCGGGGCGGCGTAGGCATAAAGCCGGTTCTACCAGTCTGGCATTCTTCCAGCGGCGCGCCAGCGTTTTACGTTGTGCCTCATCCAACTCGCCCGCGATCCATGCCGGACGGGTGATCGCCTGCTCCAGCTCTTCAGGAGTCATCACCACCGCCTCACCCGCGGGCTGCCAGCGACCCTCAACAGCTTCATACCAGCCGACAGCCAGCCGCCCCCGGCCGGCCTGCAGAACAGCAGCCAGTGGCAACTCGTCGAGGGGAATCGCTGCTGCCGTGATATCCAACGTGGGTACTCCGGCCACCGGCAGGCGTAAAGTCAGCGCCAAACCTTTCACAAAAGCCATTCCCACGCGCAGGCTGGTGAAGGATCCGGGGCCTGTCGCAACGCCCAGCGCTTCCAACTCTGGCGATGCCACCCCGGCGCGTTTCAACAGTAAATCAACCGCGGGGGCCAGTTCCACACTGTGATGGTTGCGCGTCTTCCAGATCATTTCTGCCAGCACCTGATTGTCATGCAGCAATGCCAGACCGATCCACTGCGTGGAAGTATCCACAGCCAGCAACACTAAGCACCTCCGTAGGTTTGTTTCTTTAATTTTTGCACCATCACCTCGTAGCGGCGGCCGTACCCCTGGAACAGCATACCGCGCTGCTCATCCGCCAGCCAGCGTAGAGACACCCACAACCGTTCCCCCGGCAGCACATCCAGAATGCGCTCCGGCCATTCCACCACCACCGGGCCATTCTCGATCAGCGGTTCCAGGTCCAGGTCTTCAGCCTCATCAGCAGATGCCATGCGATACGCGTCCAGATGAGATAAGGTGGTGCCATCTGGCCGGCGGTACACGTTTACCAGAATGAAAGTTGGGCTCGAAACCGCGTCCAAAGATCCCCACCCGGCAGCGATTCCCTGTACCAGGGTTGTTTTCCCTGCGCCCAGATCACCAGAAAGGCAAATGATATCGCCGGGCTGCAGCAACTGCCCCAGGCGGATGCCCATGCGGCGGGTTTGCTCCGCGCTGCGGCTGAAAAAATCCAGGCTGTGTTCGTCGAGAATGGGTGTCATAGGTGGATCAGGACAGGCCAACCTTGCCGGCAATCAGGCGGGCAATCTCGCGCGCAGCGGACGGACGGGCAATCCGCTGGCAGGCTGCGACCGCCTGCAGGCGTTTTTCCGGCTGCTCCACCCATTCACGAATGGCAGCAACCACCCGTTGTGAATGCGGCGCCCACACCCCGGCTTGATGGTCCACGGTGTAAAAGACGTTACCATCCTCTTGCCCCGGCATGCGCGAGTAGATAATGATCGGCAATCCGGCAATAAATGCCTCGCTGATGGTGCCAGGGCCGGCTTTCGTTACCAGAATATCCGCGGCCGCCATAAAATCGGGCATGTCGCGGGTAAATCCGTAGATCTTCACCGGAACGTTCCACTCATAGGTTTCGAGTGTCGTTTTCAGGCGGGCATTGCGTCCGCAGACGATCGCCAGCGAGACATTCAGCCCGGATTCATCGATAGCGCGAGAGATCTTTTCCAGCGGACCCATGCCTTCTCCGCCGCCAACCAACAGCACCACCGGCCGATCGGTTGGCCAACCCAGCCGCTGGCGCACCTGGGTTTTATCCGCGGGTGGATGGCAGAAACGCTCCGCTACCGGCAACCCGACCACATGGATCTTTTCGGGGTCCACCCCGTAAGCAATGCCACGCTCTCTGGCCTCCTCCGTGGCTACAACTACCACATCCGAGCGGTTGTCATACCAGAAGGCATGCGTCGAGACCATGTCCGTCACTACCGTCATAAAAGGGCGGTGGTCATGGCGCATCGCTTTCAGGAAGGGGGTGTTCGAAAGCGGGTGAACCGATACCAACAGGTCGCAGGGCTTCTCGCGGATCAGGCGACGCGTGGAATTACGGATATACGGCCAGAGGACATTCATCAGGTTGCGCGAGCGATACTTGCCGTCGCTGATGCGGTATCCCAGCTCCCACATTTCCGGCATTCGCGATAACGGCGGGTAGACCGTGGTAGCCTGGTTGAGGGGCGGCGGCGCGTATTCCTTAAAGATATCTACCATTTCCGCGGTCATCTTTCCCGGGTATTCCAGGCTCATGGCTTCCAGAATGGCTTCCACGGCGCTGCGATGCCCGCCGCCAGTATCGGAAAAAAGAAAAACAATATGGGGGACTTTATTCCTGGGTTGCTGCATTTGCCTCACCGGGGATCAACTTTTTCATACGTTTTGCCAGGTCACGCCTGGGTAAAAGCACTTTGCGACCGCAGGTCTGGCACACAAGGCCAATATCCGCGCCGAGTCGCACTACCTTCCACAGCACACTACCGCAGGGGTGTGCTTTACGCATCTGCACCATGTCATCCAACTTCAGATCCTGCAACACAAAATCATTATACCATCCGCATGTTATAATCTTTTTCATCCTGCCATGTTCAATCTCGCCCCCTCACAGATCCTTTCCCGCGTGTTGATTCTGCTCATCGCCCTGCCTGTGCATGAGCTGGCACATGCCCTGGCTGCCACTGCCCTGGGGGATGATACCGCGCGCCGCTCCGGGAGGTTGACACTAAACCCGCTAGCCCACCTGGATCCGATCGGCGCGTTCATGCTGGTAGTCGCCGGTTTCGGCTGGGCGAAGCCTGTACCAATCAATATGTACGCGCTGGAACGCCGGAGCCGGTACGCGCCGCTGCTGGTGGCGCTGGCTGGCCCGCTATCTAACCTGCTGCTGGCTATCCTGGCTGCCATACCGTTCCGCCTGGGTGTGCTGTATTTCTACGCAAACACAGGCTCCTGGCTGCCCAATTTGCCGGAGTTCCTCGCCTATTTCATCCTCATCAACCTGGCGCTGATGCTATTCAACCTTCTGCCGATTTACCCGCTAGATGGCGAGAAGGTGCTCACCGGCGCCCTGCCGCCAAACCTCGCCCGTCCGCTTGAAAACTTGCGCCCTTATGGTTCTGTCATCCTGTTGGGATTGATCATGCTCGGCCGTTTTTCATCGCTGGATCCGATCGGTTGGATTATGGGCATTCCGCTAAGAACCCTCTTTCAGGTGCTGACAGGTTCATAAATGCCAGATACAACCGGGGGAAGTGCTCCGTCGTTCTACTGCTACATGGTTCAATGCGCGGACGGCAGCTACTACACCGGCTGGAGTACGGATCCGACCCGGCGAGTGGAACAGCACAACCAGGGTACCGGCGCACGCTACACCCGCATGCATCGGCCAGTGTTGCTGGTGTATATCGAGCAGGTGGCAGACCGCAGTACAGCTATGAAACGCGAACAGGCTATTAAAAAACTTTCCAGACAGAAAAAGATCGCACTGGTTGATCTGTACCAGGGGAATCACCATGATTCTTAATGAGAGGCTTCCCTTTCGGTACCTTGCCCGTTCGCCAGGTCGAGTGAACCTGCTGGGTGAACATGTGGATTACAATGGCGGCCAGGTGCTGCCAGCGGCGATCGATCGCTGTGTGGACTTGCTCTTCTCCCCCCGCGCTGACCTGCTGGTGAAAATCCACGCCCGGGATCTGCGGCAGAAAGCTGTCTTTTCACTGGATGCGCTGGAACAGCGCACCTGTCTGGATGGCACACCACTGCCCGGCTGGGCACTCTACCCGGCAGGGACTGCCCAGGCGCTTTTACAGGCAGGCTTGCCACTCACCGGGTTAGATTGCAGCTTTACTTCCGACATCCCAATGGGATCCGGCCTTAGTTCCTCCGCCGCGGTAGAGCTGGCATTCGCCGCCGCCTGGAATCATCTGGCCGGTAACCCGCTGGATCGCACACGTCTGGCAGTATTATGCCAACAGGCTGAAAACCAGTACGTGGGTGTAAATTGCGGAATTATGGACCAATTTACCATTGCCAACGGTCAGGAAGGTTATGCCCTGCTGCTGGATACCGGTACACTAGCATTTCGCACTCTCCCGCTGCCACCAGACACCGCCATCGTCATTGCCGATTCCCAGGAGCGGCGCTCCCTCAACCATTCCGGGTATAACGAAAGACGCGCCGGCTGCGAAAAAGCGTTAGCCACCCTTTGTCGTCATTTGCCGGGTATTCGCACCCTGAGCGATGTCTCGCCTTCCCAGATAGATACTCTATATACTGAACTGCCACGCCCTTTGGGCGACTACGCGAAGCATGTGGTCTATGAATGCGATCGCGTGCAGCAAGCTGTCCGGCTGTTAGAAGCACACAACGCCGTAGGCTTCGGTCAATTGATGTTGGAATGCCACCGCAGCCTGCGCGATCTGTACAGAGTATCCACACCCGCGCTGGATACCCTGGTGGAGGTGGCCACTCAGGCTCCCGGTTACCTTGGCGCGCGCCTGACGGGAGCCGGTTTTGGCGGGTGCACGGTGAACCTCGTCCACGAGCCCGAAGTAGAGGTCTTCATCAGGCAAATCAAAACCGGTTACCTCGCGGCAACCGGTAAAGAAACAGTGGTTTTTACCTGCCACGCCAGTACGGGTGCACAGGTGACTTCAATTATTCGGTAAAAACCGGCAGGTGCCCCAGCGATATGATTTCACGCCACTTGGCGCGTTCACCCTCGGTAAAGATAGCCGCCTCGGCGACGATCTGCGCGCCGGCTTTCTGAATCAACAGACGCATTCCCTGCAAGGTCGAACCGGTACTGATGACGTCATCCACAATCACCACATTCTTGCCACTCATCAAATCCAGATCTTTCTCATCTAAAAAGAGCGTTTGCGGCTGACCGGTAGTGATGGATAGTGTTTCGGCTTGTAAGGCTTTGCCCATGTAAGGTTTATACGATTTTCGCAAAATGACATACGGCTTGCCAGTCTCCAGAGAGAGTGCATACGCCAACGGAATGCTCTTTGTTTCGGCGGTCAGCAGCACATCGTAGGAAATGCCCTTTAATTTTTCTGCCAGGGCGCGTGCACAATTCTGCACCAATTCTGTATCACCCAGGATGTTCAAAATGGCGATCTTCAACCCCGGTTTGATCTCAAATAGGGGGAGTTCTCGTTTTGTTCCTGCGACTTCCACCGCGTATGTTATTCTGTCTGCCATCTTTCACCTCCGGGATACTTTTTCATATTTAGTTTAACACAATTGCAAAAAAAGTGCCCTGCGAGCCGGTTGAGGGGGGCAACCGACCAGCAGAGCGCTCTTAATATACCTTTTTTTGAAGGTTAATTCAAGTATTTTCAGACCTCTTCTACGGGTCATGACAAATTGCGCAAATCACCAGATTAAATGTTGAGAGCCGGGGACGCCGACCCCGGCTCTCTTTATAAGGAGGAGAAGAAGAGAAGTTGCTCTTTGACTATATAATAAGAGGTAAACCAAATCTTTACCCAACGGAAACCCTACAATAATCCGACAAAATGATGACCCCTGAGAACTTACACACGGCTCTACTGCAGCATCCGGTCCTGGGTGAAATCCGGGTGGAAGCGAACCAGCGCGGGATCACCCGCCTGATATTCAGCCAACGCGTCTCACTCTCCCGAGATGTGCCTGCCGGGAGGATCGTTTCGTCCAGTGACAGGTTGGCAAAAGTTGCAGAAGAAATCCTTGCATTTCTGGCTGGCACGCCGGTACAATTTTCACTCGCGCCAGACTGGGATGCATTTACCGGATTCCGATTACGGGTTCTTCAAGCAACCTGGCACATCCCCTTCGGCGAGGTTCTCAGTTACGGGCAGCTTGCCTGTCAACTAACCTCACCCGGGGCAGCCCGGGCAGTAGGCGCAGCGCTGGGCAGCAACCCCATACCGTTGATCATCCCCTGCCACCGTGTAATCGGCACAGATGGCAGCTTACATGGCTATTCCGCCCCTGGTGGTCTGGCAACCAAATCCTGGCTGCTGGCACTCGAAGGGCACTCACTCAGACCCGGTGATCCGCCGTGCCTGGAGAAAGATAAAAATGGAAATTTCTGCTGATTTTCACAGTGGATATGTGGCCATTATCGGCCGTCCCAATGTCGGTAAATCTACCCTGCTCAACAACGCGCTGCAACAAAAAGTGGCCTCGGTCTCTCCGCGGCCGCAAACAACCCGCCGCAATCAACTGGGTATTCTTACTGAGAAAAACTACCAGGCTATCTTCGTGGATACACCAGGTATTCATCAACCGGTGCACAAACTGGGTGAATTCATGAACCAGTCCGCGCATGACGCGCTGCAAGATGCGGATGTCATCCTCTGGATCGTGGATGCCAGCCAATCGCCGCACGATGAAGATCGACTGGTGGCAGAATTCACCGCGGCGGCAGGCAGCCAGGCACCAGTGTTGCTGGCGTTAAACAAAGCTGATCTCTCGACACCCGGCCGGCTGGATGAACGGAAACGCGAATACAGCGCTTTGCTGCCTTGCCAGGCTGTCTATATCATCTCTGCCCAGACCGGGCAGGGTGTTTCTACCCTGATGACAGACCTTGCAGAAAGGCTACCGCCCGGCCCCCCATTGTATGACCCGGAACAGATTACCGACCTGTATGAAAAAGAGATCGCTGCGGATTTCATCCGCGAAGCTGCCATGCTGGAGTTAAAAGATGAACTGCCCCATTCCGTCGGCATTCGCGTAGATGAATACCATGATATCGGAGATACCAAAGCGGAGATCTTTGCCACCCTGTTTGTGGAACGTGAATCACAAAAGCCAATCGTCATTGGCACTGGCGCTTCTGTGATCAAGAAGATCGGCGAGAAAGCCCGCCGTGAAATAGAAACGCTCACCGGCCGCAAGGTCTACCTGGAATTACGGGTTAAGATCATGAAAAACTGGCGAAATGATCCCGTCGCGCTACGCCAGTTTGGATATCAGCGAAACGGAGAAGATTGATACCCACTTTCGCGGCACTCAGTGTAGCCGCGGCAGCGGTTTTAGATTGGCTGGCTGTGGCACTCGGCAGCCGGAAAGCTAAATATTTCACAAAACCCCTGGTCGTCTTGCTGCTGCTTGTCTGGCTTACCAGCGTGGGTGGGTGGATGTGGCCATTGACGGCATTCACGGTCGGGGTTGTCTTTTCGCTGGCAGGAGACATCTGGCTGATGCTCTCTGCGCGTTTCTTTCTCTTTGGGTTGGCTTCCTTCCTGCTCGCTCACATCGGTTACATCGCCGGCTTTTCCTTAGATAGCCTGCCGCTCTCCCCGATGTACTGGCTGTTCGCTACTTTCGTTACAGTCGCGGCATTTATCTTCGCCCGCCGGATGCTCCGCAGCGGCATTCTGCGGTCAGCTTCACCCAGGCTGCGCCTTTCGGTCGGGTTGTACACCGCCATAGTTACAGGGATGTTCCTTTCCGCGCTGGGGACTGCTTTCAAACCCGGTTGGGAGATCCATGCCTGGCTGCCTGCTGTTCTGGGCGGTTTCCTCTTCTATTGCTCAGATGCTTTGCTGGCGTACGACCGCTTTACACACCCAATCCGTCACGGACGGCTGATCGTCCGCATCACCTATCACAGCGGTCAATTACTGTTGATTACCGGCGCAATTTTGCATTTCGTATCGGCAGAATCACTTTAAGGGTCTGAAACCCTCTCCCAGCGCCTCATGCGCTTGCCCGATAACCATGAAGGCCCCCTCGTCCTGTTCTTTCACCAGCGCTTTCAACTGACTGACTTCGGATCGCGTAACTACACAATACAGTACCTGACGTTCCTCCCCGGTGTATGCTCCCCGCCCGGTTAAAAATGTAACCCCGCGCTCCATCTCAGAGAGAATCTGCTCGGCGACTTCTTGAGGTTTAGATGTGACAATCATGGCTGTGCGGAAGACATCGGTGCCTTCAGCGGCTACTTCAGCGGCAAGACCAGAAACATAGATCATCACCAATCCGTAGAGCGCATGCTCCCAGTCAAAAACCAGGCCGGCCGCCAGCACCACAATCGTATCCGTTAAAAGGTAAGATTGGCTAATGGGTATGGAAAATCGGTGATTGAGAATACGCCCGATGATGTCGCTGCCACCGCTGGTACCCTGTCCGCGGTATACCAAGCCAAGCCCAACTCCCAGCATGACACCGCCGAACAACGAATTGAGCACCAGGTCTTGCGTCATCCCTGCCTGGGGGATGAACCAGGCAAATGCATCGGTCAGCAGAGAGAAAGCCACAATGGCAAATATGGTTCGGGTGATAAAACGCCGCCCGCCCAGGTAACGCCAGCCGAGGAGAAAGAGCGGTATGTTCCCGATCAGCACCATCAAACCGATAGGCCAACCGGTGTAATGTTGGATTAACTGAGCAATACCGCTCACCCCGCCGCTGACCAGCAGGCCGGGAATCAGGAAAAGGCGCATGGCCAGTGCCTGGATGATGGCTCCAGCCAGAATGAAAGCATAATCACGCAGGCTCTGCCAGGTGATATGAGCGGGTTTTCGTGAGGTGTCAGGTTTGATCTGGGAGGGGGACATCTTTCAGGTCCTTTCAGAAAAAAAAGCGCCTGATGGGGCGCTTGAGTCACTCTTAGGCTGCTTCAGGCGGCAGGCTTTACCTCTTTTTTATCCGGGCTGGGTCCGGATGATGATGGTTCCACCTTGGACTCAGTGCCGGATGGTTTCTCTCCACCTTCTTTTTCTGCTTTTGTCGTCCCGGCTTTGGAAAGGCCAGAAGATGACTTGTGATCTGTGGCGTAGAAACCGGAACCCTTAAACACAATACCCACCGGCTGGAAGACCTTACGCAGCGTTTTCTTGCCGCACTCCGGGCATTTTACCAGCGGATCATCGGTGAACTTTTGGGCTTCATCGAACTGCACACCACAGTTCTCACATCGGTAGGTATAAACAGGCATAGGTTCTAGCTTCTTACGGGTCGGATTCGATTAGACAGAGAATTATAGCCCCGTTACGGGGGAATGACAAGGCAAACGCCATTGTACCGGTTTGGCAAGATTCCAACCCTGCGCGCATTCGCTTAACAGTGCAGCAGGGTGGATGACCGGAACCAGGTAAAGCCGCTATGCTATAATCCAAACAGACCACAGAAAAGAAGGACGTCCTATGTTACAGAATATTATCCGCGTGATTGGCGGTGACCCCAACCGGAAAGCAATCGAACAAATGATACTGGTCGCCAGGCAGATCAATGACCTGGAGCCGCTTTTCACGCAGCTAAGCGATGAAGGTTTAAAAGACAAAACCCGCGAATTTCGGAGGAGGTTGGCAGACGGTGAAACGCTGGACGACCTGCTGCCAGAAGCTTTTGCTGCAGTGCGCGAAGCCTCTAAGCGAACCATCGGCCTGCGCCATTACGACGTCCAATTGATCGGTGGTATCACCCTGCATAGCGGACAAATCGCTGAAATGCGCACCGGTGAGGGTAAAACGCTGGTGGCGACCCTTCCCCTGTATCTGAACGCGCTCGAAGGAAAAGGCGCACACCTGGTAACCGTGAATGATTACCTCGCCCGGCGTGATGCCCGCTGGATGGCACCAGTTTACCAGGCGCTGGGGATGACCGTCGGTGTGCTGCAGATGGCCACCCGCACAGAAAACGGGCGCATGGCGTACATTGTGGATCTTGAACGCACTTCCCCCCACGAAGATCAGAATCAGATGCGCCTGGAGCCGCGCGGGCAGGCATATCTGGCTGACATCACCTACGGCACAAACAGTGAATTTGGTTTTGATTATTTACGTGATAACACCGCCATGCGTTTGGAAGACCGGGTGCAGCGCGGGCACCATTATGCCATTGTCGACGAGGTGGATAATATCCTGATTGATGAAGCGCGGACACCTCTCATCATCTCTGGTCCCGCGGCCGAATCGGCGGAGCATTACCAGAAGATGGCTGCTATTGTGCGCCAGCTCAACCCGGAAGATTACGAGATCAACGAGAAAGACCATGCAGTCAGCCTGACGGAATCAGGGCTGCTGCACGTGGAAATGCTGCTGGGTATGCCACTGGGAGACCCGGAACGCCCGGAGGACAGTACACCGGAGCAGGAATCGCTGCTGGGATATCTGGAACAATCCCTGCGCGCGCAACTCCTTTATAAAAGGAACAAGGATTATCTGGTGCAGGGTGGCAAGGTAATCATTGTGGATGAATTCACCGGCCGGATGATGCCCGGTCGCCGCTGGTCAGATGGGTTACATCAGGCAGTGGAAGCGAAGGAAGGCGTTAAGGTAGAAGCTGAAAACGTCACGTACGCAACCATTACCCTTCAAAATTACTTTCGTATGTATGCCAAATTATCTGGCATGACTGGTACCGCGCTGACCGAAGCGGAGGAGTTCCACAAAATCTACAAACTGGATGTGCTGCCCATCCCCATGAATCTGGAATACAATGCCAGCCGCGATGACAGCCCGCTGGTAGAGATCAAGACCAAGGATGAGAAAGGCTACACCTTTTCATTTTACGCCCGGCGGGGCGATGAAAGTAAAACCCCGGTATTCTGGCGGCGAAAAGATTATCCAGATGTAGTCTACCGCACCGAAGAAGCAAAACTACGCGCCATTACGCTGGAGGTAACCCGTTTCTATATCACTGGCCGCCCGCAGCTGGTCGGCACAACATCGGTTGATCATTCTGAACGATTAAGTGTGCGTTTACACGCAGAACCGATCCGCCGTTTGCTGATGGCGCTGCTGCTCAGGTATATCTGGATGTCCCGTGCCAATCGCCTGGACGATGAACGCGAAATTCAGGAATTGCTCTTCCTGAACAAACCGGTAGATGAACTGAATATTCCTGAAATGCGGCAATTAGCCCGGCAGTTGAACCTGTCTTATAACCCTGAAGATCCTGAGAACCTTTCAAAACTATTGAAGCTATTAGAACTTTCGCCGGCGGACAGCCCGCGCCTGACAGCCGTACTGCAAGGGGGTATTCCGCACCAGGTATTGAACGCCAAGAAACATGATGAAGAATCGATGATCATTGCTCAGGCAGGTGCTTTTGGGGCAGTGACCATTGCCACGAATATGGCTGGACGTGGTGTAGATATCCGCCTGGGCGGTGAACTGCCGGATGAAGCCTTACGCGATGCCAACCGCGCGCTGACACATGCCGGGGTACCTGCGGCCTATGATATGACCATGGAAGCCCGCCGTACCGCTCTGCGGGAATTGTCAGCGGATGATTACGGGATCTATGAGCAGGGCGTCAAGACGGTTCTGGAATATCTGGATAATATGGAGCGCGTGCGCGCCCTTGGGGGGTTGCATGTCATCGGGTCTGAGCGGCACGAAGCCCGCCGCATTGACAACCAGCTGCGCGGCCGTGCCGCCAGGCAGGGAGACCCCGGTTCCTCTCGCTTTTATCTCTCCCTGCAGGATGAATTGATGCGTCTGTTTGGCGGTGGTCAGGTGGAAGATATGATGAGCCGTCTGCGCCTGGATGAATCCCTACCCATCGAAAGTGGATTGGTCGGCCGGCTGGTCGAACAATCTCAAACACGCGTAGAAGGTGCCAATTTTGACATACGCAAGCATCTGCTGGAATACGATGATGTCCTTAACAGCCAGCGTGAACGAATTTACGGGCAGCGTAACCGTGTATTTACCAAAGCAGACCTGGGCGAGGATGTCGAGGAGATCTTCCGTGATGAACTGTCTCGCCGCATTCCTGAAGCCATGTCGGATGACGAAGGCCCCTGGCGGTTGCTGGCCTATCTGGATGGCGTGCAGCCAGCCATCCGCGCGTCAGGGTCATACTACCCGACTTATACCCAACGCATGCTGCTGGATAAAGTGCAATTGGATTCCGGTGAGAGTGGGTTGGTTCAATCTCTCATACAGCTTGCCGAGCTGTCATTCGGCGCAGAACGCGCCCGCCTGGAGCAAAGCGCGGCCGATCTGATCAGCACTCAGCAATCCACGCTGGAAACACAGGTTGAAGAACGCCTGGAGACTTTGCAAAACTACCTGGAGGGTTTACAAGATCGAGAGGAGACCGATACCCGCCGACCGGTGGAACTGGTAGAGGGTCTAGCTCAAAGTGTCGGCCTGCCGTTGCGTCTTTCGAGTGAACAGGTACGCATGCTCACGAACGATCCCCGCGCCCTTGAAGCTCCCCTGCAAGAACAGGTGGTAGATTTGCTCACCGGGGTGACCGTCAATCGCCTGCTGATGGCATTTGAACGCCGTCTGGAAGATACCCTGCCAGTCAAGGCAGCCGAACTGCACGGAAAAGCCTGGCAGGAAGTAGCTGACACACTGCTTGCCCAGGTACATGACCATCTGGAGAAGGTTCACAGCCGCCTGTTCGGTAAAGAGGGTCAGATTGCGCGTGACTTGCAATCCGCACTGGATCGCATGGGTCATCCGCAGGTGGATGAAAGCCTGGCGATCGCCATGTTCGAAGTGATGGCCAGCAGTACTCGGCTGGTTTTTGATAAAAAGACCCATAAACAAGCCTGGCAGCCAACAACTCGCCTGCGCTATATCTACCTGGCAGCCCGGCTGATGGCGGATGAACGCCCGGATGTCTTAATAGCGGATGTGCTGGAACATCTGGCTGGAGCTCGCTCTGCGATGCGCGATATGTGGGGCGAAAGTGAATTCACGCGCCTTGGCCAACTGGGTGTCATCCCCGGCGGACGATTTGCCGCCTTGCTCAGCGAACAGCTGGGAGAAGAACAGGCTGCAGAATTGCTAAAACAACCACTGGCTGAGTGGCCACCGGAAGTGCGCCCCACTGCTGTGGAAGTGCTTGGCACACAGGTGATGAATGAACTCCACAGGCATTTACTGCTGTCTGTCATTTCTGAATTATGGGTGGAATACCTGACCCGTGTGGAAGGACTGCGTGTCTCCATCGGGCTGGAAGCGTATGCGCAGCGAGACCCGCTGGTGCAATATAAAGCCCGTGCATCCGAACTGTTCAGCACACTCCTGCGCGACATCCGCTCGGGAGTGATCGGGCGGGCATTCAATTATCGCCCACGCCCAGCCCAGGTCGCCAGCACGGAACCTGGCGGGGATGCGGACGCGGATGCCAACCCTGAATCTGGTGAAACCGCTAAACGCAAGCGTCACCGCCATTAATCCAACGGAGCCTGTATGGAAAAACACATCCTGGTAACCAATGATGATGGCGTGACAGCGCCTGGTCTACTGGCACTGGCTACCGCCCTGCGCCCACTGGGCAGAGTGACTGTGTTAGCTCCAGATAAAAACTGGTCCGCTTCAGGGCATGTAAAAACGCTGGAACGTCCACTGCGTGTGAGGCAAACCCAGCTGGCAGACGGCAGCCCAGCCTGGTGCAGTGATGGCGCGCCATCCGACTGCGTGGCGCTGGCATTGCTCGGCTTCATTCGGGAAAAGATCGATGTGGTAGTTTCAGGCATCAATCCCAATGCCAATATTGGGCATGATGTCACCTATTCAGGGACAGTCACTGCCGCGCTGGAAGCGGCCATTGCCGGGGTAAATGGTGTGGCCGTATCACTAGACCGGCCTGAAGACTTGCAGGGACAGGTAGAGTATGGACCGGCTGCCCGGATCGCTGCGGGTGTCGTCGCACAACTTTTCCGGCACGGCTTACCTGCCGAAGTCGTATTAAACATAAATATCCCCTACGGAAATGATGATGAAATTCGCGGCACCCGCATTACCCGCCAGGGATTGCGCATCTACCGTGATGAATTGCTGCGCCGGGAAGATCCGCGCGGGCGCCCGTATTACTGGATCGGTGGGGAAACCCCGACAGGCGTCGTGGAAGCTGGAACGGATTTTGGCGCCATCAAAGAGGGGTATGTATCCATCACACCGCTGCAACTGGATCTCACCGCGCACAGCCGGATGGAAGAATTAATTAACTGGGGGTTATAGTCAGGTTTACCAGGTCCACAGTTCCGAGCGGACATGGTCCATCCGGTTGATAAAGACTGCGTTCACGCGCTCACCGGTCACATCCAGGCAGGTCAGGCTAATATTGTTCAGGGTGAACCAGAAGCCCGCCGGTCTTTCGATGCCCAGTAAGGCGAAAAAGAAATGATTGAAGAATCCCTGGTGGCTGATCAGTGCCAGAGATTGATTACGGCTGCCGTGGGTATCGCGCAGAAAGGTTACCAGACGGTGAGCCCGCGCCACGCGTTCCGACATTGTCTCATAAGGGCGGTTCCACCATCCATCGGTGTTCAGATCGCCGGGTAATACCAGTGAAGGGTAGAGGTTCTGCAGTTCATTGGGTGTTGTGCCGGGTTGACCGACCGGTTCGCGGGTGGCCGCATCATCCAGATATAGGCCACCCGATTCATGCGAATCGTACAGACCATGCGGCGTCAAACCCAGGCTGGCGGCAACGGGTAAAGCCGTTTGAATGGCTCGCTGCATCAGGCTGCAGTACAGCACATCCACCGGCAGGGCGTCTTGGCGGTTGTAAAAATAGGCTGCCAGAACTGACGCCTGCTGTCTACCAATGGTCGTCAGATCTGGGTCAGCCAGCCGGCCAAAGCGTGAATTGGTTTGCTGCTGCAGCGCGTTATTCTGTGATTGCGCATGCCGGATGAAATAGATACGCATAACGCCAGATTCCCTGCAGCCTGATCAGGCTGCTTCCTTCAGTAATGCGCGGACGGCTTCGAGGAGTTTGCGGTAAGGCTCCAACCGCGCGTTTTCTTCTTCTGCCAGCTTTCGGTCCGCCGAAGCTTTTTCCTTCCCCGCCTGTTTGGCTGCCGAAGCGATTCGTGAGACAGCCCGGGAGCGGAATTGCGCCTGTAATGAGCGGATATCCAATGCCAGCTGGCCTTCGAGGTGAGCTGCCTGCTCAACGGCCATCTTTTTCTGCTCAGTTGGGGCAGATGCTTTCAGCATTTCGCGCAGTGCAGTCAGATCATGTTCGTATTGTACCGGTGTTTTCATCATTACCTCCTGTTACCCATTCATTATATAGGTTTTAACCCGGGGCGTCACCTGTATAGACCATAACACCTTGCCTTCGTCACAGTTACAAAAAAAATCAGGAGCCTGTTGTCAGGCTCCTGGTATCGGTTTACTTCACCACTGTATAGACATTGAACTTCGGCGGATTCTCCAGATGCTTCTTGACAGCGCACTGGTCCGCAGAACGCACCAGCGCATCGTGGTACTTGGCGGGGAAACTTGGGGGTACTTCGATCTCCAGTGCGATCTGATCCACCATGCCGGTTGTGGGGTTGGAGCCAACCCGCTGAATGATACGAATGCCATCGGTGGGAAGCCCGCGCTGCCGGCAAAAGCCGAGGACATAGATACCGGCACAGGTGCCGATGGATGCCAGGAAGACGCCGAAAGGCGCTGGCGCAGAACCTTCACCACCGGCATACGCCGGCTGGTCGGTCTTGACCGTAAAACCACTAAAATGGGCATCCACCTTCGCCCCGCCAGGAAAATCGATCACAAGTTCCATCAAAATACCTCCATAATTTTTCTATAAATTGGATGAAAAATCGCCCAAAAAGTGACAGCCCGACAGGACAATCTTCTGGTGAGATGGGACATGTGCCACTAGTCCTACCTGAAAAATTGGGATATAGTTAGGATGTGATCATCAAAGAACGGCTCATCCAAACTGAATTGTTCCACGGGTTGACGGACGACCAGCTGGATTCTCTGGCCCGTCTGGCGGTGCCATGCAATTTTGCGCTGGGGGAAAAGCTCTTCGAGCAGGACCAATATGCTGAATTTCTTTACATCGTCCTCAGCGGCGAGGTCAGCATCCGCTTCAAACCGTACGATGGGGAAGATATCATGGTGACGCGAGTGGAAGAAGGCGGGGTATGCGGCTGGTCTTCTGTGCTGGGACGGGCCATCTACACCTCTGCCGCCATCTGCAGTCAGCCGTGCGAGACGCTGCGTTTCCGCGGGCGTGAACTGCAGCGGATGTGTGAGACTTTCCCTGATACCGGCATCCTTGTGCTGGAGCGCCTGGCTGCGGTCATCGCGGAACGGCTATCAAATACCAATGAAAAGATCATGCAGATGTTGGCCCACAACCTGGGGGGTAAATCCTCCGGGAGAAAGGATGAAACGAATCATGCCTGATTTTCCTGAAAATATCCGTATGCAGGCTTTAATCTCTCAGTTGAACGCGTATATAGAAATCTATCATGGCGGTGCCGTGGAATTGGTATCGTATGATGGAAAGAATGTGCGAGTGCGTTTGGGGGGCGCCTGTCTGGGCTGCCCGTTATCTCCAAATACCCTGCACGGTTGGGTGGAGGGTACCCTCCGCCAGTTCTTTCCGGATATCGAAAGCGTAGAAGCGGTAGAGTGACCCCTGAAGGGGTCATTTCTTTTCGGGTTTGATCATCCATCCGGTAAGTACCTGGATGGCTCCCAGAGTGACCAGCGCGATCGTAGTCACATCCAATGTTTTACTCTGCGCGTAGAATACCAGGCCGAACATAATCCACACAGCGCCCATGTACATAGAGACTTTCTTCTGGCGTGCCAGCATCTTAACCCGCAGTTCAGCCATCGCCTGCTTCTGCGCGTCCTCCTCCGCAGCACCCTGCATGGTCAATTCCTGCACGCGCGCCTGCAATTCAGCCATCCGCTGATTACTGGCTGGTTTTCTGCGGCGCATCATGAAGAATAAAAGCGCCACGATGCCGGCAAAAATGACGATTTTAATCAGAAGATAGGTGTCCATTGGGTCGGTTTCCTTTTTTATGCGGGAAATTATTCAATAAATACTTCCACGTGCTCGCCATCCTGCTCATCTCGGACATCCACGACCTTGCCGGTGATGCCCTGATGGATGAAAGCGGAGAGTGTCTCGCGGTCTAAACCTTCCACCTGCGGAGAGAACCGCGCTCCCATTTTCATGCCAGCATTCACCAGGCTGATCGGCAGCCGGACGTTCACGCGGGTCTTGCCTGTGGTAATATCCGTCACCACCACCCGGAACCACTGGGCGGTCCCGGGTTGAGGATCCGCCGGGTTGTTCTTGCCGGCAGGTGTTTTCGCGCCTAACAGATCCAGCAACTCGATGCCTTCTTCGGCTGTCAGCTTGCCTTCCTGAACCAGTTTTAATATCTTCAGGCGTTCCACGCTCGTTGCCATACAATCACTCCGTTTGCATTATATCAAATCGCTGAGGCTACTTGATACTGGCGTTCATTTCCTTCTTGACGGCATCGTACAGGTTCTCTGCTTTGAGTTCCGTCAGAGAATAACAGGGGGCTTTCAGATGGTCAGCCAGGGTCTGAGCGAGACCCTGATCAAAGGCGGCATGCTCCATATTGATAACGACACTGCGCAGATTGTCATAGGCAATCTGGTCGGCAAAGCGGTATCCTTCCTCCTGGGGGGGCAGATCACCGATGGCAACGTTCCCCGCGCCATCCGTCAGGATGATCAGCAACGGTTGTACATCCGGGTGAAGGATGCTTTCGCGCTTGAGCACTTCGTAAGCCATCTTCAAGCCGGCCGGCAGCGGAGTTTTACCGCCCACCGGGATATCCGCCAATGCGCGCTGCGCCAGGTACACCGAATTGGTAGGGGGCAATACCAGGGTGGCACGGTCTTTATTGAAAACGATCAGGCCGACCCGGTCGCGCCGCTGGTATGCGTCAGTCAACAGGGAGAGGATCGCCCCTTTGGTGGCAGACATCCGTTCCGCCACCGCCATCGACCACGACGCATCCACCAGAAAGAGAACGAGGTTGGCAGCGCGGCGGACGCGCACCTTGCGGTGATAATCCATCGGCTGAACGGCAAAGGCTACCTGTTTGCGCTGTTCCACCCGGCGTTTCTGGTGTGGGGCAGCCGCGCGCAAGGTAGCGTCGAAAGCGAGGTCTGTGGCATTATCCGACGGACGTGCCTGAATATACCGGCCGCGTTTACGATCGGTATGCGTGCGGGAGCGCCTTCCGCCATGCTGGCGCATCATCTTATCCAAAGGAGTATCCAACCGGCGTGGTTGGAACGTTTCACCGGTCTTTACCTGCTGCCCGCCTTCCCACCAGCGGGCATTGCGTTCATCGAAAACGCTCTGTACCGGGCGCGGATCACCCGATTGCTGTGTCTCTTCCCCCTGTTCTTCCTCTATGGGCTTTTTTTTTCAGCCTCTCCATCACTCGAGCTATCCATTTCAGCTTGCTGCGGGTGGCTTTCTTCTACTTCGCCTTCCAACTGGCTGATGCGCTCCTGTAGATCTTCCACTGTGACCTCAGTCTGCTGGAAAGGACCGCGTTTAATGCGGTGCGGCAGGGCCAATTCGGCTGCCAGGGCGATATCGCGCGGGTTGATCGCGCGGCGACCTTCAAAAGCCGCCTGGGCGCGCGCGGCTTTGAGGATCACCAGGTCGGCACGGTGCCCATCCACATTCAGAGAGGTAGTCAACGCGGCAATCGATAGCAGGTCGCGATTGGTATATGCCACGCTTTCTAACAATCCGCGGGCTGCTACAATCCGCTGCGAAAGCTCATCTTCCTGCTCTCTGAAAGAAGCGCGGAAGGCATCGGGGTCGAGTTCATAAGCCAGGTTGCGTTCCATGATCTTCACACGGTCGCGCGCATCACGTATCCCGCGGATCTCCACAGACAGGGCAAAGCGATCCAATAACTGGGGGCGCAAGTCGCCTTCTTCGGGGTTCATGGTACCCACCAGGATGAAACGCGCGGGGTGAGAGAAGGAGATGCCTTCGCGTTCCACGATATTCATGCCCATGGCGGCAGAATCCAGCAGCACATCCACCACGTGGTCATCCAGCAGGTTGACCTCGTCGATGTACAGCATGCCGCGGTTGGCGGCTGCCAGCACGCCGGGCTCAAAATGGCGCACACCCTGCTGAATGGCCTTCTCAATATCCAGGGTGCCCACCACACGATCTTCGGTGGCTGAGACCGGCAGGTTGATGAAAGGCGTGGCTTTGATTTCCACCGGCAGGTGGGTTCCGCCGGCAGCGCGTTCTTTACATTCGGTACACCACGAGAGCGGGATGTTGGGGTCGCAGCCGAAACGGCAGCCGCTCACCACCTCCACGCCGGGCAGCAGGGCTGCCAGCGCGCGTGCCGCGGTCGATTTGGCCGTGCCGCGTTCGCCGCGGATGAGCACACCGCCAATGCGCGGGTTGACCGCGTTGAGAATGAGCGCGCGGCGCATGCGATCTTGCCCGACCAGCGCGGTAAATGGAAAAATAGTGGCCATAGAAAAGTTCCCTTGGGTTTATAAGAAATGCACAGGTAGTTTACCACCACCCCCGCCGCTTTACAAACCCTGTGCAAGGATGGGGGTGGTGACAAGTAATTTTCTCGACGCGCATTCTCATACCATGCCCTATCACCGGGCATGTTGGCGTTCATTAATCTTACAGTTCGTGTTTTTGACAGGAGCACGAGAAAAGCTATAATAATGAATAGGTCGCTTGCAGGGGTGTTACTTTTGATATTTCAATGAATTCAGGGAGTAGCAATAAGTATGAAACCGGCTGGATGCATTAAGCTCATGGAGGAAATTACATCTTAATAGCAATCAGCAGACTCTTAGTCGGATCACCCCTTTGTTTTAGAACCAAGAAATTCGGTTAAGGACAAATCAGCGACGGAAAACCTATGGCAAACAGCAACCTCACAGACGCAAAACGGGCTAAAAACGATGAGTTTTATACCCAGTACCATGATATCGAGAAAGAAATCTCGGCGTATTTGGAATTCAACACGGATGTGTTTCGTGGCAAAACCGTTTTGTGCCCATGTGATGACCCGGAATGGAGCAACTTTACTTTGTATTTTGCCCAGAATTTTCAGCGCCTTGGTCTGAAAAAACTGATTAGCACTAGTTTTGCCGTTGAAAGCAAAGCTCATAAGTATGGATACCAACCTACTCTCTTTGAAACCGGAGCCCCGCAATATGATACAGCGAAAACCACGCGGAATGGAAAGATCTTCACCTTAACCTACGATAAGACGGGTGACCAACAAATTAATGTAAAAGACATGGAATGGCAATATCTGGCTGGTGATGGGGATTTTCGGAGTACAGAGATTACAAAATTGCGCGATGAGGCTGATATCATCATTACTAACCCGCCTTTTTCACTATTTCGTGAATTTCTAGGGTGGATCATGGAAGCACATAAACAGTTCATTATTATTGGAAATATGAATGCCATTACATATAAAGATGTATTCCCATTAATCAAGGATAGTCAAGCTTGGTTGGGACCAAGTATTAGTAGCGGAGATCGAGAATTTCAGGTTCCACTTGGGTATCCAATAAATGCCGCAGGATGGCGGATTGATTCATCTGGAGTTATTTTTTTACGGATAAAAGGTGTTCGTTGGTTTACCAACATTGACCATGGGAGGCGTCACCAGCCATTGCCATTAATGACTATGGAAGAAAATAAGAAATTCAGCAAGCACAAAGAAATTGCCGGTGTAGGCTATGTAAAATATGATAACTACGACGCGATTGAAGTACCTTATACTGATGCTATCCCATCTGACTATACTGGTGTGATGGGAGTCCCCATCAGCTTTCTCGATAAATATTGCCCTGAGCAGTTTGTGATTATCGGTGCAACGGAAAGTGAAGGTAAGGGTTTTTCTGTTGGACTCTGGGATGTATTAAGTAGATATACGCAACCAGTTGTGAGGGGAAAAAAAGTATATAAGCGTATATTCATTAAACAAAGGATATTAGAAAGATGAAAACAACGCTCAGAACAGATATTACCGTCGCCGATATTTGTAAGGGTTTCATTTATAACGAACTGGAAGGCAAGGGGTTATTTGGCTTATCGGGTCAATTAACCATCCAACCTGAGTACCAACGCCATTATATCTACGCGGACGGGAAAAAGGATGTAGCTGTCATCGAATCACTATTAAAAGGCTACCCGTTAGGGTTGTTCTATTTCAATAAAAAATCAGATGGCAGCCTGGAAGTACTGGATGGACAGCAGCGCATCACCAGTTTTGGGCGCTTCGTCACGGGTGTACTGGGAATAATTGACGAAAATGGCATTCCGCAATACATGAGTAGCATTGCTGCTGATAAAAAAGAGTTAATACTCAATAGCCATCTCTTAATCTATGAGTGCGAAGGCGGCGAGAGTGAGATTAAGGAGTGGTTTACAACGGTGAATATAGCAGGAGTCCCCCTGAATGATCAGGAATTGCTTAATGCCATTTTCTCCGGTCCGTTCGTCACATTGGCAAAATCGGAGTTTAGCAACAGCCAGAATGCCAACATCCAAAAATGGAGCGCCTATATTTCTGGCAAAGTGAAAAGGCAAGAGTATTTAGAATGCGCATTGAGCTGGGTAAGCCATGGGGATATTAAGGGGTACATGAGCATTCATCGCTTTGATAATACTATTTCAGAATTGAAAACCTACTTCAATTCTGTCATCGTTTGGGTCTCTAGTGTCTTTAAGGATGTGAAAGATGAGATGTGTGGGTTGGAGTGGGGCAGGTTGTATGAACTGTATCACTTGAACCCGTACAACCCGGCGGATGTTACAGCACAGGTGCACAAATTGTACGCTGATCCTTATATTAAGAACTGCAAGGGTATTTTTGAGTATATTCTTGGCGGGTCGGTTGATACCCGGCTTCTGGATGTGCGTGTCTTTGAGGTTCCGGATAAACTAATCGTTTATGAAGCACAAACCAATTTAGCTAAAATAAAAAATGAATCAAACTGCCCTCTGTGCGCAATTGGGCATAGCGCCAATAAGCGAAAAATCTGGAAGCTGACCGAAATGGATGCCGACCATGTTTCGGCGTGGAGCAAAGGCGGAGCAACAAGCATTGAGAACTGCCAGATGCTATGCGTGACCCACAACCGAGCCAAAGGAAATCGTTAAGAAGGTCAACCAACCAAAGGCTCCCCTTTCGGGGAGACTGTATTTCGCTCAGAATCAGCCGTCAGCTATTTCTTTCCTTCCCGCCAGCCTTTATAGGCTTCAATAACCGCAGGGATGAAGGAAATGACAATGATGGCGATGACCACCAGGGAGAAATGATCGCGCACAAAAGGCAGGTTGCCAAAGAAGTAGCCGCCAAAGGTGAAGAGCAGCGTCCACACCAGTGCGCCGAACAGGTTGTAGCCGATGAAGGAACCGTAGCGCATCTCGCCGATGCCGGCGACAAACGGCGCGAAGGTGCGGATGATTGGAATGAAGCGCGCCAGAAAGATGGTGATTCCGCCGTGCTTCTGGTAGAAGGTGTGCGTGCGATCCAGGTACTCCTTCTTCAGCAGCTTCGAGTTGGCGGTGAAGGCACGCGGGCCGATATACTTGCCGATCGAGTAGTTGACGGTATCCCCAATCACAGCGGCCACAAAGAGCAGCGCCCACAGCAGCCCAACATTCAAAGGGGAGCCTTCCAGCGCGGCCAGCGCGCCGGCGGCGAAGAGCAGCGAATCTCCCGGCAGAAAAGGCGTGACCACCAGGCCGGTCTCCATGAATATGACGGCAAAGAGGATCAGGTACGTCCAAGCCTGGTAGTTGGTCACCAGGGTATTCAGGTGTTCATCCAGGTGTAAAACTAGGTCAATCAGGTAGGTGATGAGTTCCATAGGTTCCTTTAATGGTAATCTGCGGGATTATAGCATGTTTTCCAATGGTGCCGGCGCTGCGGGTCGGCGTAAATACCGGTTCAGCCGCAGCAGAATCAGCAGACATACCAGGGTCAACCCTGCCAATCCGCCCAGGATCCCGTACACCGCGGGGGTAAGCCCCTCCCCTTTCAGCGTCGCCAATCCCAGCAGCAGGGCCAACCCGTTCCAGGAGCCGTGCAGAGCAACCGCCGCCATGTAACAGCCCACTGCCTGTAAAAAGCCACCGTCGGCCCGCCAGCGTGCCATGCCAAACCCCACCAATCCGCTGGCCAGCATGTGCAGCAGTGTGGTACCGGCACGCATCACCGCTACCGGCAGCCAGTCCTCCTGCAGCAGTGGGGCGGTGCTCATCAGGTTTTCCACCAGCCCAAAGCCAGCCCCGCACAACACACCCCCCAGAAATCCTTCCGCGGGTGAAAAACTTTTGCGCATGAGCAGCCATAAGGCGGCGGGTTTGACTGCCTCTTCGATCAGTGGAATGGCGACAGAGATCAGAAAAAATGCCATGCCGATCAGCACGGGAGAATCCAGCAGGGGTTCCAGAGCCTGCAGAGCGGCAGTCGCGTCAGGTGCGCCGGCTGCTGTTTGTAAGGTCACCAGCAGCCTTTCCGTCAGAGAAGGCATCAGCAACAGAGCAAGCAAGCCGACCCACATCAGCCCGCCCACCAACAGCGCTTCGAGCAGCCCCGATAGCAGGGTCCCCCCGAGCATACCCCCTGCTAGCAATCCCCAGCCACGCCGGGCGTTCAGGGCGGGCAGGCTGAAACCCGCTAACCCGTATACCCAGACTGCCAGAGTGAGCATTGCTGTAAAGCGCATCAGGCTAAACAGCGGCATGGCAAGCTCCCCTGCTTCCAACAGCGCGGCGCACCCCAAGATCAGCGGCGGCCAGGCGATTACCAGCAGCGCGCTCCACCACGAGGGGTTGATGGCGCGTGTCCCTGCCTCGCGGCCGGTCAGGCGCAGCAGGCTGGTGAGTGCGGCGGGGATGAGCAGGAGAGCCGGCAGCAGCAGATCCAATACGCCTGATACCGCCGATGGAAAAACCTCTCCATTGATGAGCGAAAAGAGCCCACGCAGTCCGGCAGCAGCCAGTAAAAAAAGCAACCCCAGCCCGCTAGCTGCGAGCTGGAGTATGCTGTTGGTTTTAGATTCTTTGCGGATGGGTGTCATTCCGCCGCAATAGTTACGCGGAGGATGTGCAGCCCTGGTACCAGCTTGCTGTCGGCGGAGGAACCCGTGGCTGGTTGGTTCAGCAAAATATCCATGCCTTGCACCACCTCACCCAACTGGGTATAGCGGCCATCCAGAGTCGGCACAGCGTTGTAGGTAAAGAACAACTGGCTGCCGTTCAAGAAACCCACCTTGCCAGGTTGATCAAAACTCTGCCCGGCACCTATTTCAGTGGTGATGATAAAACCGGGAGTGCCGGCACCAGTTTCGGTGCGGTCGCCAGTGATAGCATATTCCATATCCACGCCTTCACCGCGTTGGATGTAGTAGAAGGTGGTGTCATCATACCAACCCTGCTGAACCAGCCAGGCAAAGGCATTGGCGGAAACCGGTACTTTATCGGCATCCAGGCGGATGACAATATTGCCTTCTTCAGTTTCCAGTGTGACATTGTACTTTTTACCTGGTTCCAGAACGGTAGGTGGGCAGGAAGTAAACTGTCCCTGGCTGCCTTTGATCAATTCGACCATGAAGCGCAGGTTGTTGAGGTTGCTCAAATCCACAATATTCTGGTAGGTGCGGCCATTGAACACCACAAAAGGTGTATAGCTGACACCTGCGGTATAGGCGGCTTGCTGGTAATCGCGGGCTTTCTTCACCAGGGCGTCACTCTTCATGTCCGCGGAAAATTTCGCGGTATCCAGCGAGAGGGCGGTCGCCTGTTCCACCAGCCAGGCTTCGAAAGCAGTCGGGTCCATAGCGGACCAGACCGTTTGCTGGGCAAAGATGGCATCTGATAATTCCCAGTACTTACCTTGCAAACCGGCAGCTTCCACTGCCTGAACAGCCAGCAGGGAAAGGGGGTGGCTGGGTAGCGGGAAGTGACGGAAGACTAAACGGACGTCTTCGGGGTATTCAGCGAGGAGTTGCTCCAACACGGGAGCAAGCGAAGCGCAGTACGGTCATTGATAGTCGCTGTATTCCAGGATAGTGATGGGGGCAGCGGCTGATCCACGCACCAGGTCATTTTCATTGACCGGGGGGAGGGCGGCCAGCGCGGACAGTTCCTCGCTGGATGCAGCCGGTAGTGCGTTCGTGGCCAGTTGGCAGGTGGCAGGGCCAGGTGTCGGCTGAACAACGGTGGCCGCGCTGTCTCCAGTCGGCACAACAGCAGGGGCTTCAGTCGGTACTACTTCCGCTGCAGCCGGCTTGCAGCTGGATAGCACAAGGCTGAGCAGCAAGAGGCCGAAGACGGCTTTTTTACTGATAGGTCTCATATCTTCCTTTCTAAACCAACGATAATCGTTTCATTATAATCCCCCTTAGCTCCAGCTGCAGAGCTTCGCGCGTCTTTGAAGCGTCTACAACCTGCCAGCGGGAAGGATCTTCAGCAGCCAGCTGGTGATACCCTTGCCGGACGCGTTGATGGAATTCCAAGTCGTAATCATCCAGACGGTTCCACTCCACATTGCCACCCTGGCGGCGTTTCAATCCTTCACGAGGATCCAGGTCGAGCAGCAATGTCAGGTCGGGCTGTAAGCCGCCGGTAGCAAAATGCAGCAGCTGCCTGAGAAATATCAGGTCACTGCGGTGGCCATAACCCTGATACGCCAGGGTGGAATCCGCGTAACGGTCGCACAGTACTACCTTGCCAGCCAGCAGCGCGGGGCGGATGACCTGTTCTACAATCTGCACGCGGGAGGCCTGGAACAGCAGGATCTCTGTGCGCGGATCCATGCCTTTGTTTTTGAGATCCATGATGATGGCACGCACCTGGTCGCCGATCTCGGTGCCGCCGGGTTCACGGGTAGTGAGAACATCCACACCCTCGCCGCGCAGATACTCTGCCAGCAGGGGGATCTGGCTGGTTTTGCCGCAGCCATCCGGCCCTTCAAAAGTAATGAAATGGCCTTTCATTCGCGGAAGATCCGTACTCTACGGTACGGCTCCTTTCCGTAAGATTGAGAGGTCAGCTGGTTCTGCTTGGCGACTTCATGCTGCAGCCTGCGCAGGGTGGCAGCCGCGGGGGGCAGATCTACAAATCGCTCCCCTTTGTGGATGAGATCCACGGCGCTCTGTGCCTGCGCCAAAGCGGCTTGTGAGGCGGGGTTGGCCTCTGGGTTCTCATTCAAATTGAAAATCTCAGCCAGAAATTGCTCCATCTGGCTGACGGTATTGGAACGCAAGACATAAACTGGCATCCCGCGATCCTCAGCATCCAGGATGGTCGCCTGCCGATTACGGTAATAAGCCCGCAGGGTAATCAACCCCTGGGCGTCGGCCACATCACGGACGACCATCACCGGCACTCCAAGTCGTTTGGCTGCCTGTGAAAGGCGATTCCGCGCTACCCCGTACGGATACAGCCGGATCGGCTGGTTGGGGTGTTCGTAAACCCGGCTGCCGGCTGGCCCTTCCTCCCCGATACTTTCAGAATTTGGCTGCCATGTACCCCCCGGGGTTTCCTGCCCACGGCTGCGGTTCGCATCCTGCCGCCGGGTACCCTGGGCCCCCATCGGTGGGCCAAAATCTGCCGTACCGCGTTTTCCCGGCCGGCTGCCGTTTGCTGGTGCGGCGCTTGGCTCTGGCGTATGGATCTCACGCGCGATACTGCCATCCTCGCGATGATAGCGGACCTCGACCGGGCCAGGGTAACCGCGCACCAGCGCGTCCACCGCGGCGGCTACATCCGCATGGATTGCCACACGGTCGCGGTCCAGCAGTTCGATTAGAATATCAAAGGTGGGCGGAGAACGCCGCTCCAACACGGTCTTCTGGGTTCCCCGGCGGCGAGCTTCTTCATCTGAGAGGGTCACCGATTCGATCCCGCCAACCAGGTCGGACAGGGTGGGGTTCAAGAGCAGGTTCTCCAGCGTGCGGCCGTGAGCGGTGCCGATCAACTGCACGCCACGCTCCGCGATAGTGCGGGCAGCCTGAGCTTCCAGTTCGCGGCCGATCTCATCGATCACGATGACTTCCGGGTTGTGGTTTTCAACTGCCTCGATCATCACCTCATGCTGCAGCGAGGGTTTGGGTACCTGCATGCGGCGGGCACGCCCAACAGCCGGGTGGGGAACATCTCCATCCCCGCCGATCTCATTGGATGTGTCTACGATCACCACCCGGTGATTTTCAGCCAGCATCCGCGCGGCTTCCCGTAGCATGGTCGTTTTGCCAACACCCGGTTTTCCCAGCAGTAGCAGGCTCTTACCACTTTCGATCAGGTCTTCGATGATATCAATGGTGCCGTATACAGCCCGTCCTACCCGGCAGGTCAAGCCGACAATATGGTTGTGCCTGTTGCGGATGGCCGAGATACGGTGCAGGGTACGCTCCAATCCGGCGCGGTTATCCGCGTCGAAATCGCCCAGCTGTTTGACCACCGCAGAAATATCCTGAGCGGTGACTTCGCGCTCTAAAAGAGAAACCTCGTGGTCGTAAAATCGCGCGGTAGGCACCCGTCCCTGATCCAGAATGATCTCGATCAAAAGTTCACTACGATCCGCCCGGCGGACGGCATCTGCGATCTCTGGTGGCAGGACACCCATTAAAATATCCAGGTTGTCTGTAATATGTTTCTGTGTCATGTCATTCCCTCTTCATGGGTTTTGGCGCGGGCAACCGGGCCAGGTTTTATCCGTTGAGGTTCAAAAGCCGGCAGGGTAACCAGGTTGGCCTCTTTCTGTAACACTACCAGTGGCCTCACCAGCAAAGCCTGGCGTGGGCTGGCAAATACCGGCAATTCTTCCAACGCCGATTCGATCCACGCCTGGTAGGAACGCACACAAATGTAAACCCGCGTGCTGCACTTCCGGCCGATGGTTCGCAACAGAGAAATTAGCAAACCGGGTACGTTCTCTGTTTCTGGGTGGATGAAGGGCTGCAGCCACACGCCCTCGCTGCCCTGAACGATCTCGGTGTACCCGACAACCCGTCCCTGTTGACGAATCAGCAGCCCGTGCGGACGCTGGTCAAACAATCCTTCTACCGGTTGTACCAGAGCAGGAACCAGTGATTGCGCCAGCGAACGTACCGCCAGCGTATCCAGCTCTGTGGCAGGCAGCCATTGATCATTATTTTCAATTTCACCCGGCAGGGAATCCGCCGCGGCACCAGGTTGGTACTTCCACACACGCTGCCAGGCATATACAGCAAAACCCGTCCGGCGTAAAGCATCAAAATACTGGCTGTGTTCATCCGCATCCGCCAGCAGGTGATGGGCGGCCCATTCACCTGCCTGTTCCACCAGATGGTCCATCATGGCTGGCAACAGGGAAGAAAAGATCGCACGGCCGGGGGCAACGAACGAGGTATGAGCGAGTCGGCTTCCACCGCGGTGAGTGATCTGCCCAACCATCTGGATCGTGCCGGCTTCTTCAAAGACAGCCGTATAGATCCCCGCAGACGGGTTCAAGTATTCCAGAAAGGCGCGTGTCCGCAGTGGATTACCGCGTGTCAGCTGTTGGGTGGTGTCCAGTGGCAGCACCTGCTCACGCAGCCGCCGCAGCGGTGGAAGATCCAGCAGGTCAACTGATCTTAATCCGATTTTGCCATCTCCATAAATAACTGGTGGAAGCGGTCATCTCTGGTTAATTCAGGGTGAAAGGATGTAGCCAGCAGGTGACCCTCACGGGCTGCCACGATCCGCCCGTCAGGCAGGGATGCTAGAACCTCTGCTTTTCCCGAAATGCCTTCGATCAATGGTGCTCGAATAAATATTGCATGGTAAGGCTTTGCATCAGGGTTTACCTGTCGCAGAGCAGGAACCTCCAGGTCGATCTCAAAGCTGTTCACCTGGCTGCCAAAAGCGTTGCGTTCCACGGTTATATCCATTAGCCGTAATAATGGTTGGTGGCGACGCGCATCTCGTGAAAGGAAGATCGCTCCGGCGCAGGTTCCCCAGATGGCATGCTGCTGCCCGAAATCACGCAACGGTTCCACCAGGTTATACGCGACGGCCAGCTTGCCGATGGTGGTGGATTCACCACCCGGGATGATCAAGCCGTCCAGCCCGGCAAGGTGAGCTGGCAAACGAACTTCACGGGTTTCCGCTCCCAGCCGGCGCAGCGCCTGGATGTGTTCAATGAACGCACCCTGCAGCGCCAGCACGCCGATACGCGCCATTACCAACCTCGCGTGGCAATCAGGTCTGCGTCAGGGATGGAAGATACCTGCCGACCAACCATCGGTTCACCCAGGTTTCGGCTTACCTCAGCCAGAATCACTGCATCCTGGTAATGTGTGGTTGCTTTGACAATAGCCGCGGCACGTTTCGCCGGGTCTCCAGATTTAAAGATGCCAGAACCGACAAAAACGCCATCCACACCCAATTGCATCATCAAAGCTGCATCCGCCGGGGTGGCAATACCACCTGCGGCAAAGTTCACCACCGGTAAGCGGCCCAGTTTTCTGGTTTCCAACAGAAGCACATACGGGGCGCCCAGTTCTTTGGCAAGGGCCATCACCTCTTCTTCGGGCATGTTCTGCAGTTTGCGGATCTCCCCGAGGACTGAACGGGCATGGCGCACAGCTTCAACCACATCCCCGGTACCAGCTTCACCCTTGGTCCGAATCATGGCAGCCCCTTCGCCGACGCGGCGCAGGGCTTCGCCCAGGTTGCGGCAACCGCAAACAAAAGGCACGGTAAAATCGTGTTTATAGATGTGATGCGATTCATCCGCGGGGGTTAGCACTTCGGATTCGTCGATATAGTCCACTTCGAGAGCCTGCAAGATCTGTGCTTCGACAAAATGACCAATGCGGCATTTAGCCATCACCGGGATAGTGACAGCCTCTTTAATCTTGATGATCAGCTCCGGGTCACTCATCCGGGCAACCCCGCCTGAAGCACGGATATCGGCCGGCACACGTTCCAAAGCCATTACAGCGCAGGCACCTGCCTCTTCAGCAATCTTCGCATGTTCGGGTGTCACCACATCCATGATCACACCACCCTTTAACATCTGTGCCAGTCCAGCCTTAACGGCAAAAGTCGCTTTTTGCTGCTCCATTACTTCCTCCATCAACCTGTGAGTTCTTCATTAATTTTACCACGGCTAACTCAGGCATCCTGGCTGGTTGTGGACATCCCAACAGGTATAAAATTGCAGGCACCGGACTGTCCCTCACTCCCTGAGGTATAATCCCGGCATGCAAAATATGCTTCTACCCAAAGCTGTTCTGTGGGATATGGATGGAACGCTAGTTGATACGCATGAAGCCCATTTTCAAACCTGGGTGGACGCGCTGGCAAAACGCGGTGTAGTCATTGGCCGGGAAGAATTTGCCCCGCTCTACGGGTTAAGCAGCCAGACCATCATGGAAAGCATTCTAGGGCGGGATGTCTCGGCTGAGCTGGTTAAACAGGTTTCTGAAGAGAAAGAGGAGGTATACCGTGAAAGTCTGCGCGGTAATCTAACTCTGCTTCCGGGCGTAGCACTCTGGTTGGCGCGTTTTTCAGATGCAGGCATTCCCCAGGCAGTCGCATCCTCTGGTCCTATGGAAAACATACTCGCTGTTTTGCGAGAAACCCGGATCGGTCACTTCTTTAAAGAAGTTTGTTCTTCTGTCGGCCACCCAGGAAAACCGGACCCGTGGGTCTTTTTGGAGGCTTGCCACCGGCTGGCAGTCAACCCGGCAGATGTTCTGGTCATCGAGGATTCAGCGCATGGTATACAGGCAGCCAAACAGGCAGGCTGTCGCTGCATCGGAGTATCATCCCAGCTCACACCGCAGGTGGCCAAATCTGCCAGCCTGGTTGTTGCCAACCTGGCTTTGCTTGATTCGCAACAGGTGAACCACTTATTCGCCAAATAAACCCGGGTGTGCCACACTGTTCTGCGGCGTTTTAATAACCCATCTGATCGCTATCCCCACCCCCTGACATATCCTCTCCCTCATCCTCCCAGTCTTCAGGCAGGCGCTCCTGATCCAGGAAGAGCACCCGGCGCAATCGTGCCAGCCAGCGCCGGACTTTGTTCAATGGCTTATACGAGAACCGATTGACAAAATGCCTGGCAGCCTGCTCCAGGGTGACTATGCCATTGCTTTGTTCAGCCAGGTAATACTGGTGTTCGATGATCCACAAGTACAGATCCGCTTCACTGCGACCGGGGAAATGCGTCAGGATCTTCATGCTGCTGATGATCTCTACCAACGGAAGATACACCCGCCTGTACCAGGAGCGGGCAGCTTTCTCTGGCCCCAGGTCATAATGATAATGTTCTCCCAGATACCAGCGATGAACCTGGATGTGCTCCAGCAGTTTTTCATATTGCCCAGCTTGCGTCAGGCGGATTTCGCGGTCTGCGCTAATCCGTTTCAGCCCGGTTGTATCCAGAAAGCGTTGGTATTCCTGCACCAGGATGAGCTGCTCTAGATCTGTTTCAGGGGTGATGGCGACCTCGGTGTGGATTTCGGTAACAAAGGCATCGATGTAAACCTGCCCGCGTTCCCGCGCCACCGACACGCGGTGATTGCCGTCTTTGACAAAATACACTTCACCGATCTTGTATAAATCCACAGCCGGCAGGGGGATGTCCTTCATGCGGGCACGGTCGATGTTTTCCCAGCGGGAGCGAATATGGGTTAATTTCGGTAAAAAAGCCCGGTCGAAATCCTGGTAGCGACCAACCGAACCAATGATGTGGTCCAGCGGAACTTCTATGTACCCGAGGTCGGCCTGTCCGCGCCAGGGGATATTCTTGCGGATCTCATCGAATGGCAGCAGGTCATTATTCGTTCGCCGCAGCCGGCTGAATGCCGCGTTGATGAACGCTTTGAAATGCGCTCTGTCAAAGTCCTTGCGGGCTTGCTGATCCACTCCAGGACTTTTCATGTTTGACGGATCGATGATTCTCACTTCCTTCCTGCTTCTACCGGGGTAAAAAAGCCGTTTCCCTGTATCCATAGGTGTTCACTACGGTCGTACTACCGTAGCGGGTCACAATCCGCTTCGAACTGTGATACAAATGCACGTGTCCGTGGAAATGGTAGGTTGGCTTGAAAACCCGGTCCAGCCAGTTAAAAGCCTGGATGCCCCGGTGAGCCTGGTCATCCAGGTCATGAATACCTGCCGGTGGCGCATGGGTTACAAAGACATCCAAATACCTGCCGTATCGGGCTCGGTTCATTATCAAGCCGGGTATCAGGGAGAATACCCAACCCCACATGCGGCGCTGTGAATATTGGTACGGGCCAAAATTGTATTGCAGGCATCCCTCCACACCAGCCAGCAACAATCCACGGTATGCCACACAACGGCCGTGGATATTCACCCCGCCTTCCGGTTTTCGCTTGATACCGGCAATTGTATCTTCCACCTGATTGGCATGATTCCCATGCACATAAAAGAGAGGAACATCCAGCATACTGATCATGTATTCCAGATAACTGTAGCCCAGGTCCCCGCAGCTTAGAACCAGGTCGACATCACCAAACCGTTGACGGATCTGAGGGCTGTATATCATGCCCAGCTCGATATCACTGACCGAAAGGATCTTCACGCCTCTCCCAGGCCGATAACCTGTGCGGCGGCCAGCCCGGCTGTGTGTGTGATCGAAACACTCCATTGGTGTATACCCAGCGCCGCAGCCTGGCGGGCAGCTTCCCCCGAAAGGTTCAAAACAGGCGCACCCACCTCGTTATTCAGTATTTCCATCTCCTGCCAGCGGATCTCGCCGATTCCTCGCCCCAAAGCTTTTGCGGCAGCTTCCTTGGCGGCAAAACGTCCAGCCAGGAATAAGACTCCGCTGCATTCATCCTGTTCTTTCGGAGTTAAGACGCGACGGTAGAATCGGTCATAGATTGCCGGGTCCAATTCCTCCAGGCGGTGAACTTCAACCAGATCCAGACCGGATACCAGACGCATCTCATTATCCTGTCGGGCCAGCCGAAGCGATTGCCAGCTTCTGCGGATCGAGATACCGCCGGGATGCTTCGAGGATCATTTCCGGGGTGACAGCACGGATCTGACCAGCATACTCGCGGTAGTAATCCAATCCGAGCTGGTAGCGTTCCAGGCTGAGCAACGCAGAAGCCACACCAGAGTTTGATTCAAGCGCAAGAGGTAGGCGGCCGATGTAATTCGCCTGACTGTCGCTCAATTCTTCGCTATCCACCGGTTCATTCAGGTATTTCGCGATCTCCTGTTTCACCAGTTGAATAGTCTTTTCCACATTCGCAGGGTTGACCCCCGCGGATACCTCCCACGAGCCTGGACCGACTCCGGAATTTAACCGGGTATACGCATAATAAGCCAGTCCTGAGCGTTCGCGTACAACCTCACCTATGCGACCATACATCCCGAACTGCCCCAGCACATTGTTCCCCAGTGAAACCGGAAGATGATCGGCGGATTTACGGGTCGGCCCGCTGCCGCCCATGACAATGTCTGACTGCACCATGCCATCCACTGAAACATGCTTTCGGGTTTCTTCTGCAGGCGGGGTGAACTCTGGCAAGACGACGGGCGAAGATTGATGCGGATTCTGCCAGTCGCCAAGTGCGGCACCCACCAGATCCAGGGCTCGGGCTGGTTCCACATCCCCGACGATCACCAACACCATACCACGTGGGCCATAATGATCCGCATGGTATGCCGCGAGATCGTCTCGGGAGATACGGGCAACTGTCTCCGGGTAGCCGTCTTCCGGGCGGGCATACGGGTGTTCACGGAATAGCAGCTGATCAAAGGTCAATGAAGCCATGTCGGATGTGTCTTGCGCTCGCAGCGCCAGCCCGGTTAGCAATTGAGCACGCATTTTTTCAACATACTCAACGAGGAAGGTGGGAGTTTCACAGGTTTCACGTAATAGGGTGAGCAGCAAAGGGAGGTCTTCTGTCAGAGCGCGGCCATTGAAACCGGTGGTGTGGATATTCCCGCTGAAACCCAGGCTGGCACCAGAAGATTCGAGCAGGTCAAAGAATTGATGGAAAGAACGGGCTCGGGTACCGCGTGTTAGCATGGATGCAGTGAAATCAGCCTGGCCGAGCTTTTCTTGCGGGTCGCGCAGCGCACCCGTATCGAGATACCCATGGAATACCACAGAAGGCGAGTGATGGTTACCACGCGCCAGCACAGTGACCCCGTTGGGAAGGACTGCCCGCAAGGTATCATCTGACCCGGGCAATGTGTTGCGCAGGGATGGTTTACGCATAGCTGCCTCCTTCTGCTGCGGGGTGGTAAACACCCACTACGCGCTTCTCACTGCTCAGGTACTCCTGGGCAACACGCAGAACATCCGCGGGTGTCACTTCTGCCAGCCTTTGCAGGTAGGTCTCAAACCATTGATAACTGGCGAACATCTCCGCATAGCCCAACCAGAAGCCCTGGTTGGTAATGTTTTCTGCGCCGTAAACAAACAAAGCGCGAGCCTGTTTGATTGCCCGTTCAATGATCGCAGTTGTGACTGTATCTTGACGTAAACTATCGATTTCTTCATCAAAAGCTTTCAAAATATCTGCCACTTGACGGCCAGGGGCAGCGGTGATTGTGACATCGTACAGGTACGGGTCAATCGTAGCGGATAAACCACCATGCACCCCAACCGCCAACTGGTTTTCCACCAACCGTTGATATAACCGGCTAGTCTTATTAGAAATACCTCCACCTCCAAACATATTTAAACCAGAAGGACCTGTCAAAAGACTATCCAGAACCGACAAGAGAAAGAAGTCGGGGTGGTTGGCTCGTGGAGCCCGATAAGCCACCTGGATGAATGTGGTTTCACCAGGCCCCGATACATCCACACGCTGTTCGGCAGTAGGCGGGGTTTCATCTGCTACCACCGGTGTCGCCCGTTTACCCGTTGTTAAAGGTCCGAAAGCTTTGCGCACCAGTTCGAGCATGGCTTCGCTTTCAAAATCGCCAGCAATGGCCAGGACTGCATTGGCCGGGTTGTAATGCTGCCTGTAATAATTAAAAAGATCGTCCCGCTGCATACTGCGCAGGTCGGTCATTTCTCCTATGACTTCATGCTGGTAGGGATGGGCGGTGAAGGCTGCCCTCTGCAAAGCCTCACCCAACCTGAAGAGAGGTTCATTTTCATTTCCCTCCCGTTCTGAGATGATCACAGTCCTTTCAGAGGTAACCTCCTGCGGATCGAACAGGCTGTTGACCATGCGGTCAGCTTCCAGATTCAGGGCGAGCTCCACTTTATTCGCCGGCATTGTCTCAAAGAAAGTAGTCCAATCCAGATAGGTAAACGCGTTCCAGGTGCCGCCTTCCCGGGAAATTACACGGTCCATCTCTCCCTGCGGATGATTTGGCGTCCCCTTGAACTGCATATGTTCGACCCAATGAGAAATCCCTGTAATGCCAGGGCGTTCATTGCGTGAACCAACGCGGTACCACACCCAGCTGCTGATGAGCGGTGCTGAATGGATTTCTTTTAATTGCACCTGTAAGCCATTTTCTAACCGGCAGGTGAGCATATCTGATCCCATAGGCTCCTCGATGAATCCCCAATAGGGGTAGTTGGATCGTTATTTTATTCAATATATCATAATAATAAAAATGACATCTATTAAGCAGTTATAATATGGCGTCATAACGGTATGAGGAGATATGCATGGTGGGTAGCGGTTTAATGGTGGCGGTAATCGGTGCCGGTCCGGCAGGCTTGTTTGCCAGTAAGCAACTGGCAGCCGATGGACACGAGGTGGTTCTGCTCAATCAAGACATCAAACCGGGGGGGCTGGCTGAGTATGGTATCTATCTGAATAAATACAAAATGAAGGAGGGCCTGCGAAAACAGTTCCGTTCCATCCTCGCAGACCCCCTGGTGCATTATTATGGAAACTGCCGCATCGGCAAGAATGGGGATCTGACACTGAATGACCTGAGAGAGATGGGGTTTGCAGCCGTGCTGGTCACCACTGGCGCGCAATCTGCCAAACCACTGGGAATACCGGGTGAAAACCTGCCCGGTGTTTACCACGCCAAAGATGTCGTCTATCATTACAACCTGCTGCCGCCATTCAGCCGGATGACTATGAAAATTGGCCGTAAGGTGGCTGTTGTTGGCGCAGGCAATGTCATGATGGATATCACCCACTGGCTGATCGACGAAAAGCGGGTGGATGAAGTAGTAGCTGTTGTCCGCCGCGGGCCGGCGGAAGTAAAGTTTGATAAAAGAGAATTGGAAAGTGTGGCCGCCAACCTTGATTTAGACGCATTGAAGCAGGAGATCTCTCACGCCACACCGCTGATGCGTTCACTGGGACAAGACCCGGATGCTGCCTTTGCGCTGTATACAGATGCTGTCGCCAAAGCAGAAACTCATAGCGCCCCCACTCGTTTCTCGTTGCGATTTTTATCCTCCCCCAGGGAATGCCTGGCAGACACCGGTGGAAATTTCTGCGGATTGGTAGTTGAAGAGAACACCCTGGCTCCCGCAGAGGGCGGCCCCCGAGCGATTGGCACCGGCCTGCTGAATACGTTAGCTGCGGATACACTGATATTGGCTATTGGTGACCGGGTGGATGACCACCTGGGTCTGCCATTGAACGGCAACCAGTACGGCATCCATCCCAAACCGGCCTATCCGGTAGATGGCATCTCTTATGAAGCCTTTGACCCTGCAACTGGTTCTGTGGTGGAAGGGATCTTTATGGCTGGATGGGCGCGTCAGGCTAGCACCGGACTGGTAGGTGTAGCCAGGAAAGATGCCACCAACGCGGCAGCGGCTGTCGGGCAATACCTGGCTTCACGCACCGGTGGTTCACATCCACAGGCGGATATGGTCCTGGCAAAACTCGAGCAACAGCTTACACACCGGGTAAATGCAGCTGATATCCAAAAGCTGGAAGCATACGAACAGGAACAGGCTGCTGAACGCGGCATGGAGATCTTCAAACTGGATACCAACGATCAGATGCTTGCAGTCATCCGTAATGAAAATGGTGGATCATCCGGTTCCTTAAACCAATAGTTTTAGGGATAGATGCAGTTCGCGGTGAGGTCAGGCCTATGCACCCGACTGCTTTGAGCCCATATCTACCACCCACCCCTTTTTTGAGGAATCGAAAAAGCCCGGAGGTACTACTCCGGGCTTTTCCCTGATATGCTGTTAGTCACACTGCTCGAAAGCAGGCAGGTGCTGGTTCAAGGATGCGCTTTGTAGATTGGTGAATACTTGCCAGATATCAGAATGAGTTACATCCTTCATTAACTCCGTGTAGAGATCTGCGTCAGCGATTTCAGCTGAGATGCCGATGGCGCAGGCTTCTGCTACCGTATCAATCGCCAGAGGTTCAGTCAAGCCGGAGTTCACAGGAACATCCACACCGTAACGCTCCGCCAGACGTACCAGTGCATTCACATGCTGTTGTTCCGCGTTGACTACCCGTGAAAACGGGACGATGCTACCAAATTGATCGATCACCTCCCGGTAGGTATTCAACGCGCCGTATTCTTCCATAATCGCTTCCCGTAGAGCCTCTTCCTCTTGCTCTGAAAGAGGTGTTACCTGGATGGAAACTTTGCTGCCACCACGGGTTCCCCGCTGCTCATTCCCCTGGGCAGAGACTGGCACCGCGGCAAATATCAATCCAAAGAGCGTGGCAGCTAAAATGCTACCCGCTATCCATTTATAGGTTCGTTTCTGGTTCATTGATTTTCTCCTTTTGAAGTACTGATAGAGAAATTCTAATTGCCTGAAACGAAGGTTTGATGAAGATCTTGTGAATAATCTATGTAGATTTTAGTCAGTATGGTTTGTTGGGTTCATCCGCGCCAGAAAATCTCTGACCGCGGAGAGGTACTGTGTCACCTCAGTGTACTCCACCAGCACAATATGGGGATCACCGCTGATCATTTTGCTCACCCTCGCTCCCTGCCGGCATCCGCAGATGATCGGTTTCTCCAGAGTCACAGCGCTGGCAATCTCATAACCCACCCCGTGCGATGGCGTGCTGACTTCCGCGACGACAGCATCACAGGCTGCCAACCAGGCCATGTCCCGCGCATAGGTTTCCGCCGCGGATACCTGCATTTCCTCATGCATCACATCCGGGAATGCCAACATCGCGGTGGGTACCCGATGGCCATCTGCCTGGAGCGCTTCTACAATTGCCTGATATACAGGTTCATCCTTCCTTCCACCGGTTATGGAGCAGGAAAAGTAGATATCCATCAGTCCGCCAGGAAGATTCCCTGATCATCCATGCGCTCGATCCGCACAAGGGAATGAATGGGAACATTCAGGAAAGCCAGTGCTTCGCGACCGCCTTCAAAGATCTTTTCGATCAAGGCACCCACACCTACCACTTCCGCGCCGGCAGCCTCAGCCAGCCGCACCAAGCCTAAGATGGTATTGCCCGATGCGAGAAAATCATCCACGATCAACACGCGTTCACCGCAGCACAGGTATTCAGGGGAAACGATCAAATCCGTCATGACCCCCTTGGTATGGGATGGCGCCGTAGTCAGGTACACCGTCCCGGGCATGGTGATGGGTTTGGTCTTGCGCGCATAAACCACAGGGATTCCGAGGTGGCGTGCAGCCATTAATGCCGGAGCAATCCCCGATATCTCAGCTGTAAGGACGCGCGTGGGTTTCTGCGCAACAAAAAAACTGGCAAATTCCCGGCCGCATTCATCCATCAGCATCGGATCCACCTGATGGTTGATAAAGCTATCCACTTTGAGAATTCCCCGCCCCAGGTTGTAGCCTTCGCTCAGCACTTTGTTCTTCAATGATTGCATTCCATCCTCCGCGTGGTTGTTTGGACAATTGTACATCAGGCTGCGTGGAATGAACAAACAGTGATTGTGTTAGAATTTATATCAGCATGTTCCGATTGATCCTTGCATCCAATTCACCTCGACGGCGGGAATTGCTCTCCCTGCTGGGATTTCCCTTTGAATCTACTTCCGTGGAGGTGGATGAAACCCCCGCGCAGTATGAAACCCCGATACACTGCGTGACCCGCCTTTCTCAAGAGAAAGCCCGTCAGGCATTACGCGAGAAGCCAGTCGAATCCGGCGCCATTGTGCTGACCAGTGATACGATTGTAGTGCTGGCGGGTGAGATTTTCGGGAAACCGGCAGACTCGGCAGATGCACGGAAGATGCTCACTAGGCTGCGCGGGCGGGATCACAGCGTGCTGACAGCTGTCACGCTGGCATTCCCCGATGGACACAGCATCACCGACCTGTGTGAGACATCCGTGCCGATGCGGGGCTACTCCGATACGGAGATGGAAACGTACATCGCCAGTGGAGACCCTCTAGACAAAGCCGGAGCATACGCCATTCAACATGCCGGGTTCCACCCGGTGGAATATTTAACCGGGTGCTATGCCAGTGTGATGGGATTACCCTTGTGCCACGTAGCCAGGTGCTTGCGGCATAACGGGATAACAACCCAACCAGGTTTACCCGCCAGATGTCAGGAAAAACTTCAATACCAATGCCCGGTGCACCCCGCCATCCTCAGTGTGACACCGGAATATCAGGAGATGCTCTAATGAAAACTTGGCGAATCGCGCTTGCGCTGGCAATTCTACTTTCAGCCTGTGCCCGTGTTGAAAATCCTTCCACTGAAGTTCCCCAGGGAACAGCAACCTCATCCCTGCCAACTCCGCAGATCATCACTACAGGCGTCCCGGATCCAGAATCCGCAGCCACATCATTTTTGGATGCTTGGAAAGCTGAAGATTATCCAAAAATGTACAGCTTGCTGACATCGATCAGTAAGGATGCCATTCCGCTGGAAGACTTTATCGCAAAATATGATCAAACCGCCATCAGTATGTCTCTTCAGACCATCGACTACGCCATATTATCTTCCCTAACCACCCCCACCACTTCACAGGTGGCATACCGTGTGACTTACCACACCATTCTGCTGGGCGATTTCGACCGCGAAATGACCATGAGCCTCGATCAGGATAAGGGGTACTGGCTGGTGCAGTGGGAAGACGGCTTGATTCTGCCTGAACTGACAGGCGGCAACCGCCTGTCGCTGGATTACAAAGTCCCTTCCCGTGGGAACATCTACGACCGCAACGGGCAAGCTATTGCAGCGCAAACCGATGCGGTTGCTCTGGGAGTGATACCCGCTTATATCGCACCAGACGCTGAAGAATCCCTGCTAAAACTGCTCAACCGATTGACAGGTATCCCATCAGCATGGATCCGCTCGTTGTATACCGGTTTTGAGAATTTTTACATCAATGTAGGCGAAACGACAGCCGAAGAGTACAACCAGGTCTCCGGCACTCTGGCAACCTTCAGCGGCGTGGATGTGACCCCTTATAATACCCGTTACTATTTCGACGGCGGGGTCGCTCCCCAGACCATCGGTTATGTTCAGTTGATCCCCGCTGAGGACCTGGATGCTTATAAGCGCCGCGGATACCTGGGGGATGAAAAGGTAGGCGTCTCTGGCCTTGAAAAATGGGGGGAAGACTATCTGGCAGGACGGCATGGAGGTAATTTATATGTGATCGACCCTGCCGGTCAGATCGTTACCCGGCTGGCTTCTGCTGAACCGGGTGCCGCTCAATCCATCACCCTGACTATCGATAAAGACCTGCAATTGGGAGCCCAACAAGCTATGGGCGGTTTTACCGGAGCAGCGGTGGTATTAGAACGTGACACCGGCCGCGTACTGGCGATCGTTTCTGCCCCGGGGTATGACCCCAACCTGTTCGACCCCAACAATGCCAACTTCCAATTCCTGGGCAATCTGCTGGCAGATACCCGACAACCGCTGATCAACCGGGCAACCCAGGGGCAGTACCCACTGGGGAGTATCTTCAAACTGATTACAGCTGCCGCCGCGCTGGAAAGTCAGCAGTTCACCCGCGACACCACCTACTACTGCGGGCATGAATTTACCGACCTGCCCGGTACCACCCTGTATGATTGGACCTATACGAAGGGTTTTGACCCCAGCGGAAATCTCAACCTCCCGGGAGCCATCATGCGCTCGTGTAACCCGTGGTTCTGGCATATCGGCCTGCACCTGTATCAGGTCGGCCTGCCCAACGCTGTGCCGGATATGGCACGCGCCTTCGGACTGGGTTCCGAAACTGGAATTGGCCAGATCGCTGAAGATGTTGGCTACGTACCGGATCCGACCACAGAAGGCGATGCCACCCAACTGGCTATTGGTCAGGGAGCTCTGCTTGTCAGCCCATTACAGGTTGCGCGTTTTATTGCCGCCCTAGGGAACGGCGGTACGCTCTACCGCCCGCAGATCATTGAAAAGATCTCCGCACCGGATGGCACCACATCTCTGAATTTCACACCGGAAGAGCAGACCAAACTGCCCATCTCTGCTGAGAACCTGAAAGTCATCCAGGAAGGCATGTACGAGGTCGTTCGAAATTCCCGCGGAACCGCAACACGTACCTTCTACGGCATGGATACACCGATCTACGGAAAGACGGGCAGTGCTACCAACCCGGGCGAAGAAGCTCATGCCTGGTTTGCTGGCTATACAGATGCCCGCAACCCGGATAAACCGGACATTGCTGTGGTAGTTCTCGTCGAAAACATAGGGGAAGGCAGCGATTACGCCGCACCGATCTTCCGCCGTATCGTGGAATTGTATTTCAACGGACAGATCAGCCGTCGGTACCCGTGGGAATCTTCCTTCAACATCACGGCTACACCTACGATTGAAGGTGCCGGTGCGGAGGTGACTCCTACTCCGTAGGAGAAACGGATGGAAACGACCACCACTGGCATTGTGCTGCGTTCGCAATCCGGGTTCTACCATGTGCAGACCACAGGCGGACGGGTTATCTGCCAGCTGCGCGGCCGTCTCAAGCGGAACCGTTTTGACAGCGATATCCTGGCGGTCGGCGACCATGTGGAAATCTCCCTCCAAATGGATGGCAGCGGCATGGTGGAAGAGATCCACCCACGTGTCAGTATGCTTGCCCGCATGGATCCCACCCCCAAGGGCATCTATCGCCAGATCTTGCTAGCCAATGTGGATCAGTTCATCCTGATCTTTGCGTGTACCAACCCATCCCCGCACCTGCGCATGCTGGACCGTTTTCTGGTGATCGCCGAAAAGCAAGAAATACCAGCTCTCATTGTGTTCAATAAGCTGGATCTGATCGACGAGAGGGAGGCCGAGAAACTGTATGGGTATTACCGGAAGGTGGGTTACTCGCTTTTATTCACATCCGCACTGGATGGATCTGGACTGGATGAATTGAAAACGCGAATCACAGGGAAGTTAAACGCCTTCACCGGACCTTCCGGCGTGGGGAAGAGTACCATTCTAAACCAGATGCAGCCCGGCCTGGGCCTGGCTGCCCGTGAAGTCAGCGATACCAGCGGAAAAGGGCGGCATACCACAGTAGTCCGGGAAATGTACCCATTGCAGGAGGGTGGTTACGTTGTGGATACTCCAGGCATCAAGGCTCTGGCACTGTGGGACACCGAGCCGGAAGAATTGGATGGTTACTTCCCAGAGATGGCGCTGCTGGTGCAGCATTGCGCTTTTAATGATTGCTCGCATCGCGTAGAAAAAGGATGCGCAGTGCGCGCGGCAGTTGAGAATGGCGGCATCCACCCCGCCCGATATGAGTCTTACCTTAAACTCAGGTTTGGTGAGTGAAAACCACCATAGATTTAACCAGCAGCTATTTTAATTAGCTTCTTAGTCTTCCCCGCGACCTGATTCCGCGCAGCAACATCAAAGCTTTCATGTAACCAGGTGTTCTTGCGCTGTGCTTCGCCAGATGCAAGATCTCGCGCACGAATGGATTATCATAATAAAATAAACTATAGAGATATGTGCTGCGGTTGGCGTAGAAATCCTTTAGATCGAACAGATTACCGTAATGATGCAGCTCCCCCAGCAGATCTAATATCAGCATGGTGCGAACGCACTTGCGACATTTACCACAGTGCCGCACACTTTTCAGGCAGACACTCAAATGCTCATAGGTAAAAGGTATCTCCGCCAGAGTACGGATCTTCTCTACCCTTGAATACTCGGTGCCTGTTGAAACCAGTTCCATCGCACCGGTGGAAAGTGCGGGCAAAAGGATGGGGTCGGCATGCGCCATCAGCATTTTGGGTCGGATGTAAACCTCGGGATAAGTGTACCCGGCGGAATAGTGAAACCTTTTAAAACCCTGTTGCAGCATCAATGCGGCAGAAGCACTGCGGATGGTATGGGTATTCTCAAAAGTAAAAGGGCCGCTTTGATAGAACTCACTGAGATTTGATTGAAGGGTTACCAGCGGCAAGCCAAGAGCATCGGTTGTATTCTTCAGGTGAGCCACCCGCTGGTGGAACATGTCTACCCCTCCTTCACCGCTACCATGAGAGCCAACATTGAAGAATGCCAGGTGTGTCAGACGCGCATGGTCTTCTACCTCGGGGGATAAAAAGAAATCATTCAATGTGATGAATGAATCCACCCCGCCCGAAAAACCACTGATGATCCCCTGGCCCCGGGTATGAGTTTCGCGCACACACTCCGGATGGAGTTGGATACCATTCAGCCCGGGCAGCATCCACTTCAGAAGTGGCTGCATCTGATGTTGGAGACTGAAGACCAGTTTCTGGCAGACTTCTCCTGCCAGCCAGATATCTTCACCGGCTGCCATGGCAGGCATCAACAGCCCCGCCAGGGGCCCTTCAAAACCCGGCTCCACAAGACCCGCGTTCTGTTCATCCAGAGAATACCACAGGGAACAGTTGCTGCCGGCAATTTCTACCGGGTAGCGGATGATCATTTCTCCGCCAGTGTGACTAATTACCGGACGATCGATCTTCATCTTTTTATCTCCAGAGAGAGTACCGCGGAATATCTCTGCTGCCTACCCGGTTGGAAGACCGGTACCGCGTGAACGTCGATGTTCCTGCGCAAACTGCTGGAACACAACCTCCAGGTCATTTTGGATTTCTGCCACTGCCGCACCTTCTGGCAGGTTTGCCCTTGTAATGAGTTCCAGTAGATCCTCCTGGCCCGTCAGGGCAACCGGTTCTATATCCCGCTTGAAAGCTGAATAGTAATCATGATATTTGAAACGACCATCCCCCGACAAGTTCTCTTGGGTGGTAAACCAGGCGGACGGGATGCCATAAGCATCCGCGAAGACCAGACCGTGGAGCGAGGAGGAGAGAACGACATCACAGGTTAAGATCTGGCGGATCACCCGGCGAATACCGCGCTGGATATCGATGAAGAGAACTTCCCCGGGATACCTCTCGCGCAGCTGCCGTAGCGTTGGGTGGTCTTTTTCGCGGAAATGCGGGAGGACGCCCAGGCGATAACGGGGGGTTGGCCGACCTGGCAGGTAACGTGACACCAGCAAACCCGGGTCCCCCAGCGTCAGCGGACCGGAGATCCCCAGCGCTTCTCGGGTGTATTCCCCACGCACAGCCAGGATCTGCGCGCGCGGAAGGACCGGAAGCGTTGCACGGTTAAGCAAACCCGCCCCAAGAATACAGCCGGTAAATTCAGGGGGTATTTTTTGAAGGACCGAGCCGCACACGATCACCTCCGCTCGGTCTTTCCTGGTATGCACCGGGGTGAAACCCAGAGCCTTCAGCAGAAAAGGTGTCACCTCATCGCCGGCATTCGGGATGTGATTCCACCAGTACGCGTCGATGCGGTTCCCCATCAAGGCGGATATCCCTAGGGTGAAAGCGTGTGAAAGTTTGATCATCGAAATTAACCCCCAGGAAATGAATTCTTCATCGCAGCGCCTGCCAGTAGATCTGAGATAACTGTTCGCCGTATCGGGTCGGGTCATGCTCTCTTATCACCCTCTCGAGTGAAGCCTGCCCTTTGTGTGATATTAGATCTGTCTGGCGGCAAATCTCGCGCACGCTGCGTTGCAACCCTTGAATGATCACTTCGCTGAGCATGGCTCTTTCAGACGGGGTGCGGTAACGCGCCTCTCCCAGGCTGTCTCTGGGGACGTCAATGACCCAACCGACATCCTCCTGATTGATCTCTGGAATGGCCCGTACATTCGTGGTGATCACCGGGCAACCAGCCGCCTGGAACTCCAGAATGGAGAATCCGTAACTGTCAGAAAGAGTGGGCAGCAAGCCGATATCCGCCCGCAGCATCTGCTGCAGCACAAACTCGTTCGACGTAGCCGGATGCAGGGTGACCCACGTGGTATTGTTAGCCATGAAATCTCTCGCCCACTGTACATCCGCATCGGTCACCTTTGCCGTGTAATCATCCGCACTGATCGAGCTAATGATGGAGAGTACCAGCGGCAGGTGCTCATCGCGGACGAGCTGCTGAAATGCCAGCAGGATTTCGCGCCCCCCTTTACGAAAGAAAGAGGAACCAACGAAAAGAAAATGGATCTTTCCATCGTGATACCGGGGTTTTTCCGCATAGCGCGGGATCAATGCCCTCTGTGGGGGATGCAATACATGCATTTTTTCAGCGATAGCCCCAGAAATCTCTGCCGGGGTATTCTGCAGCAGGCTGGACATCGCCTCACGGGCATTCCGTGATAGCGGCAGCAACGCCTAACAGGTTTCATCTGCCAGCGCTCTGAAGGCCTGGCCGTTTAACCCGGTGAAAGCCGGATTGCGAATACCTCGATCATCGCGCGGTTCGAGGGTCGTTGTCAGTCGAGGTACAATGGTCTCAAAACTGGTGACCCACCGGTGCCGCTTTGAAAGGTCGACGCCATTGAACAAGTGCAGCAAATCCACTTTGTTTAGACCCAGGTCATTGAATAGATTGTTGAGGTTAAAGTATTTGAGCAAATTAGCCCGCGTAAGCTGGTTGGCGCCCAGCACACCAGCCCGCAAGTAGCTGAAGATATCACCCACCCCGACATATTTGCAATCAGGCACGCGGTTTAGAATAGTCCGCTGGTATGAGTAATGCGGTATGCGGTATTGTAAGACACCCACTTTGATGCTTGTCAAAGTCTTATGACCCTTTTCCTGTCTGCCCGAACCAAACACCGTCGGGGAGATGTGTTGGAGAGCGTGGATCTTCCCCACGGCGCTCGCTGTCATTCGCAGCCGAGGGCTGGTTAGTATATTCTACTTCATTCAACTACCGAAATAATCCAGAATAAACAAAAGAACAATGGAGTGCCGCGTGTGGCAGGAAGGCAGGTTTTACTGCGCCCGCAGGGGGGTGTGCCAGTCGAGATGGTGCTCTGAGATTATTTTCCGCAATTTCAGACTGTGCAGCCTGACCGGCAGGGGAGAAGAACAAGCGCAGAACAGTCTTTATAGTAATACCGGTATTCTTCTGACTCTGGGTTTTATGAGATTCTCTCCCGGATTGTTGCGATATTCTTGAGCGGTAAAACAGTAATGTTTTTCATTACAGGGTATGTTTCATTGCCAGGATAAACGACCCAGAGATGTTCAAGGGATAAATCAGAGGATGCAATCCGCATCGAAGGTGTTAGTGTGGGTGCCTCATTAAACTTTATTTCAATGCCGTATCGGTTACCACCGGACTGAAAGACCAGATCCAGTTCTGCGCCGGCGTGCGTACCCCAGAAATATGCCACATTGGGATGCAGGATCTGCAGGGTCTGCTCCAGCACAAAACCTTCCCATGAAGCACCGATCCTGGGATGCCCAAGCAGGCTATGTCCATTGGGAATATCTAGAAGACTGTGTAATAATCCCGTATCTCGGAAATAGATCTTTGGAGATTTAACCTGCCGTTTTCCCAGATTCTCAAACCAGGGTTGGAGTTGCCGAATCATGAATGTGCCAGTCAGAATGTCGAGATAAGAACGAACCGTTTTATCTGAAAGACCCATCGAGCGGCTAATTTCTGCAGCATTCCAGGTTTGCCCGTGAAAATGAGCCAGCATCGTCCAGAAGCGTCGCATCGTAACCGATGGAATACTAATTCCCAACTGGGGAATGTCGCGTTCCAGGAAGGTGCGGATAAACCCCTCCCTCCACGCAAGGCTATCTTCTTCAGAATCTGCAAGAAAGGAACGCGGAAAACCACCACGCAGCCAGAGCTTCTCCCTGGAACTGGTTCCTGTTTCAGATAGATCAAAGCCTTGCATCTCAATGAATTCAATCCTGCCTGCCAGTGACTCAGAAGCGGATTTGATGATTTCGGGAGAGGCGCTCCCCAGAATAAGGAAACGGGTTTGATAACCCGGGCGGTCGACCAGAACCCGAAGTACCTGAAACAGCTCGGGCATCTGCTGTATTTCATCCAGAATGACCAGATCGGTCAGGCTGCCTAACATTAACTCTGGATTTTGCAGCCGGCGCCGGTCTGGAAGGGATTCGATATCGAAGAAAGTGGAAATTTGATGTTCACTGAGTTGCCGTGCCAGAGTGGTCTTTCCACACTGCCGCGGACCCAGCAAGGCAGTCACGGGTGAACGCCCGAGCGCCGTTTTCAGTCGATTGAGATAATCAGGTCTCTGGATCATACCTATAGTATACCTTGAATAACCGGGGTTTAGCTCCGATATTTCATGGGTTTTTGATGGGTTGCGCTGATTTTAGCGCTATTTGAAACTAATTTCAGCGAAATGATCGGGGTAAACAATGATCACATCCCTAATTTTCGCCTAACTGCCATTTATGCAGTACAATTATTAATTGCGCGGCGGGCGGCGGGGCTGAATATTTAGATTGTTTTTCGCATTTAAGGAATACCATGGAAAATCATTACGCGATCGAAACCCAATCATTGGGACGTATTTATAAAGTGCGCCACGCGGGTAAAAAAGAGACCAAGACCCTCACCGCCCTCGAAGGCGTGGACCTGCAGATCCGCAAAGGCGAGCTATTTGGCCTGCTGGGACCGAACGGAGCTGGTAAGACCACACTGATCAAGATCCTGACCACGTTGCTGGCTCCCAGCCATGGCAAGGCATCCGTGGCGGGTTATGATGTAAGCAAAGAGCCCGAAGAAGTACGCCGGCGTATCAATATGGTCTCAGGCGGCGAATCTTCCGGTTATGGGTTGCTGACCGTGCGCGAGAACCTGTGGATGTTTGCCCAGTTCTACGGCATCCCCGGCAAAGAAGCCAACGCGCGCATCAAGACCTTGCTGGAGATCGTGGGCATGGCTGACCGCGAGAACACCCGCACGCACAGCCTGTCCACCGGCCTGCGCCAGAAAATGAATATTGTCCGCGGTTTCCTGACCGACCCGCAGATCTTATTTCTGGATGAACCGACGCTGGGGCTGGATGTTGGTGCTTCCCGTGATGTACGCAACTTCATTCACCGTTGGATGGGCGATGACACACAGCGCACCTTGCTTTTGACCACGCACTACATGGTGGAAGCAGATGAGCTTTGCGACCGAGTAGCCATCATCAACAAGGGCAAGGTGCTGGCATGCGGTACCCCGTCATCCCTGAAGCAATCCCTGCAAAAAGAAGCCATCTTCCGGATGGACCTGGATTGCCCGCGCGCGGTGGATGAAGCCCCCTTCCGCGGTATGGCCGGCGTCAAATCGTTAAAAGTACATGATAATGAAACCCGGACGGTGATGGACCTGGTACTGGCGGAAGAAAGTGTACTGGCTGGTGTTATCGCAGCTGTCACTCATCAGGGTGCGCAGATAGCCACCCTGCAGAAGCGCGAACCCACCCTGGAAGATGTCTTCGTTCAGCTGGTCGGTCAGCGCATGGAGGAGGTGGAACATGCCGATGCTCCCTCCGGTGAGTAAGCGCCACACTGGCTGGCGTCTCTTTCTCATGACGGTTTTCGGGCGGTCGTATCCGCGGGTAATCGGCGCGCAGCGAGAAACCTCCTGGGTCTTCTTTGATACTTTGCTGCCCATGCTCAGCGTGGCTGCCTATGTCTTTGTCTACCGCGCCATCAAAGCCCCCGAAGATTATGTGGGTTTTGTGGTGGTCGGCGGTGCTATGATGGCTTTCTGGATGAATGTGCTCTGGTCCATGTCGAGCCAGCTATACTGGGAAAAAGAGACCGGAAACCTGGCGCTTTATATCATTTCGCCGGGTTCGATGATGGCCATTCTGCTGGGGATGGCAGTGGGCGGATTATTCGCTACCACCCTGCGCGCGCTGGGCATCATTGTACTGGGCAGCCTGCTGTTCTCAGTCCACTTTGTGGTAGCCAGTTTCTGGCAGCTGATCCTGGTTTTCTTGCTTACCATGGTGGCCCTCTACGGTCTGGGGATGATGACGGCTTCGCTCTACCTTCTACTTAGCCGTGAAGCCTGGCACTTCTCCAATCTGGCGCAAGAACCCATCTTTCTGGTTTCTGGTTTTTACTTCCCAATCAAGAACTTCCCAGCCTGGGTACCTGTGATCGGCTCCATCATTCCACTCACATTGGGCATGGATGCTATGCGTCAGCTTTCTTTTGCCAGCGGCCCCTCGCTGGGATGGGTCAGCGTGAAGATCGAGATCATCGTTCTAACCGGCCTGGCTGTCGCCTTCCTGATTGCTGCCCGCTACCTGCTGAGTTACATGGAAAAACTGGCTGTCCGCGAAGGACGCCTGACAGAAAGCCGGGGTTGACCTATGGAAAACACCACCCCTGTAATGCAAAAGAACTGGCGCTCCTTCCGCATGGCCGCCTGGTTGGGCTGGAAGATCGAATCCAACTGGACCGACCCCTTCCTCTTTGCCATCTACTCCATCGTCAAGCCGCTGGCTGCCGCCATGATCCTGGTGGTCATGTACGGTGTGATCAGCCGTAATCAGTTCGATTCACCGGTGTTTGCGTATCTTTTTATTGGTAACGCTTTCTATCAGTACGTTTCTAATGTGATGGTTGGCGTATCGTGGGCAATTGTGGATGACCGCGAGCATTACCGCACCCTGAAATACCTGTATGTCTCGCCCATCAGCATTCCATTCTACCTGCTGGGACGCGGCGTGGCACGCGTCCTCATCACGACTTTTTCGGTCGTTGTGATCCTGGCTGTAGGTGTGGCTTTCCTCCACATCCCATTCAACCCGGCGGTCATCAACTGGCCGCTGTTCATCTCCAGCCTGCTGATCGGCATCCTGATGCTGGCTATGCTGGGTTTGCTGCTGGCCGGTTTCACGCTGCGTATGGCTCAATACAGCTTTAATATCGGCGATTCTGTAGCCGGCGCGCTGTATCTGTTCAGCGGGGCTATCTTCCCCATCAGCGTACTGCCCGCCTTTTTGCGGCCACTGGGGTACATAATGCCCATTTCCTACTGGCTGGAATTGATCCGGCGAGCCCTGGTAGGTGGCGTGGCTGCGGATTTTCCGATGTTCCCCGGTTTTAGCAATCTGCAGCTGCTGATGATCCTCATTGGTATGACGATCATCTTTGGTTTCATCAGTGTTTGGGGTTGGAAGAAGTTTGACTGGCAGGCGCGGGAACGCGGCCTGATTGACCAGACCAACAATTACTAATAGCCCCCTTACATTTCGACATAAAACAATGGTTTCCCTCACGTCCCCCTTCTAAAAATAGGCAGGGGGGCGTTCTTTATTGTGATAGATTTTACGGACCTTTTACCTGGCTGGAATCACGGAGTACCGGCTGTAAAGAGTGGGGTATGCACCAGGTAAAACCACTTACCTGTGTTTGCCCACCCGCAATTCAAATGGGATGAGCAGAATGAAACCGACAGCAATCAAGAGCTGGCCGATCTCCACCCCGCCTGTCTGCCATGGACCAAAGTAAGGCGCCCCCGGCAGCGGATGGCTGCCAAAACCAAAGACATCCGCCAGCGCTGAGAAGGCAGCCAGCACGAAACCGGTACTGATCAGTCTTTGCCCGATATCCGCTTTGATCGAACGCTGCTCCCGCCCCCATAAGCTGATGAGGGCAACGTACCCACCGATGCAGATAAATCCCAGACCGATCAGGAAGACGATAATCTGGATGAAGCCGATCACCGGGCTGCGATCGAGGCCGAAAAGCGAAGGTCGGGCGCCAAGCAAAAAAATCAACAACCCCAGCGCGGAAAGGGATAACCCGAAACGCAGGCGCCACGGCAGCCGCGGCAGTGATTTTTGAGAGTTCTCTTCCATGCGGATATTTTACTCCGGGAGGTGCCTTAAAAGAAATTGCAGCCAGTTGTGGCCAAAGATGCCGGCAACCTCAATTTCAGTGTACCCTCTTTTTTGCAGGATGGGAATAAGCGCCGGCATATCCGCAATCGACTGGAGCTCTGCCGGTGTACTTTGCAGACCAAACCCGCCATCAAAATCCGTGCCGATACCCACATGGCTTGAGCTACCCAGAAGCTGGCAAATATAGTCGATCTGTTCTGCCAGTCGTTCGAGCGACACAGTCGTTTTCGGCCCATCTTTCAGCCAGGAGGGGTCAAGGAAGAGATTATACGGTACCACACCGATCACACCTCCACGCTCTGCGATGCCGTGGATGATATCGTCCTTAAGGAACCGGTTGCTCTCGCGCTGCCGGTTGGGGGTATACGGGTTGGCGTGTGTGGCAAGCAGAGGCGCTTGATAGGCATCCAGCGATTGGCGCGCCGCGGCTTCATCCATGTGGCTGAGATCCAGTATGGCACCCAGATCTTCCATCCGCTGCAACAGTTCAAATCCCTCACCCGTCAGGGGGCCGGGTTCTCTGGTACCCCCACAGTATCGGGTGGACATCCACGCCGGGCCAAAAATGCGTACACCGCGTTCATACCAGTCTTCCACTTCGCGCGGCGAGCGGATGCCATCACCGCCTTCCATCAGCAACAGCAGACCCACCGGCGCGGGTGATTTGCCATCCAGGTTCGCCTGCCAGCAATCTATATGCCGGCTCAACTCTCCCCGTGTGGTGATGCGATTGAAATCTGCGGGGGATTCACCCAACAATCTTTCATAGGCATCCAACTGTTGTAAATTCTGCCGATTAGCTTCTGCGCTATCCCGGTAGGTGATGATATCCCAATCGCCTTCCTTACTGCGTACTGGCGCTGTAAAGAGGGTGGCAAAGATCAGCATGGTCCGTGCCTGACGGTATTCTGCCAGTCCAAGCATGGTATCGCCATTTGCTCGGGGAGCCAACCCGCCGGCTTCACGCTGGCGGGTTGCTATTGCAGACTGGCGGTAATCGCGCCCGAAGGTGAGCATATTCCAGGCCAGATCTTCGTGCGCATCAACCAAAAGGGGTGTGTGTGTAGGTTGCATCGGATGCTATAAAAAAAGCGCACCAACGCGTGGTGCGCTTTTTAATGTTTACAGATTACTTCTTCTTGCCGTCGTCTTCCATCTGGTCCATCAGCGTCTGCCAGTCCATATCGCTATATGCGGTGGAATCTACCTTCCGCAGGCTAAGACCGATGCGGTGGTTCTCGGCGTCTATCTTGAGAACGCGTAAGGTAACCACATCACCTTCTTTGAGGACCTCTTTGGGGTGCTCAATACGTTTCTCGGCAATCTCAGAAATATGGATGAGGCCTTCAATGTCGCCTTCCAGACGTGCAAAGGCACCGAATTTGGCCAATTTGGTGATTTTGCCTTCGACCAGCTGTCCGACCTGAATGTGGGCAACTGTCTTGCTCCACGGGTCATCTAGCAGCTGACGAATGGAAAGGCCGATGCGTTTCTTTTCGCGGTCGACATTGATCACTTTGACTTTGACTTCATCACCGACTTTGAGGACTTCTTCGGGTTTGTTGATGCGATCCCAGGAGATCTCAGAAAGGTGAACCAGGCCATCCGCGCCATTGATGTTGACGAATGCGCCAAAATCAGCCAGGCTGGTGACGCGTCCGGTGCGAACATCGCCTTCTTTCAGGTCTTCCAGTATGCGGTCTTTAACAGATTCGCGGGTTTCAGTGCTGGCAGCGCGTTCAGAGAGGATCAAGCGGCGTCGTTCGCGATCCACTTCCAGCACGCGGACGGTGATCTTTTCGCCGACCATTTTGGACCACTTTTGGTCCGGGTTATCACCTGAGATGCCGGCTTTGCGGGTCAGGCTGATCTGGGAAGAAGGGACGAAGCCGCGCAGGCCACCCAGAGGGACGATGATGCCGCCCTTGTTGTACCCGATGATCTCTGAATCGAAGCTGGCGCCTGAGGTCTTACGCTCTTCGGCTTCCTTCCAGCTGGCTTCATCACGCGCGCGATTAATGGAAAGAACCACGTTGCCGTTTTGATCTTCGGGGTTGATGACATAGACATCCATAACCTGGCCCACCTTCATGGCTGCCAGGACATCTTGCGGGATGGCTTCGAATTCTTTTCCGGTGATAATGCCTTCTGATTTGGTGCCGATGCTGACCAGGATCTGGCTGACGCCGATGCTGGCAATGGTACCCTGGCGGGTTTCACCCTGGACGGGGGAATCAATGTTGCCAAAACCTTCAGCGGCCAGCAACGATTCCATGTTCTGATGATTGTCCCCGGGGTCCGGGTTAGTTGTCTTCTGATCCATATGATTAAATGACTCCAGTTTTCGCGGAATTGTTCAGATTATAAGCGGTAAAGAGAGTCTTTGCAACCCTGCGCATTCGAATCAATGTTTACACGCGTGAATAGTTATGAATTGTGCCGTATCTCCAATATGTCGCCGTCCTGGACGATATACTCCTTGCCTTCCAGCCTCAGCTTACCGTGTGCTTTGCACTCATTCTTGCTGCCCAGGGCCACCAGATCCTTGTAAGCCACCACTTCGGCTTTGATAAAACCTCGCTGCAAGTCAGTATGGATCTCGCCGGCAGCTTCAGGGGCAGTCGCGCCGCGTTTCACGGTCCACGCGCGACACTCATCCGGCCCAACCGTAAAGAAAGACTGCAAGCCGAGCAGGTCATACGACAGGCGGATCATGCGGTAGAGACTGGGTTCAGAGATATGGTATTCATCCAGAAAGACTTGCATCTCTTCAGGAGGCAGTTGGGCAATATCCATCTCGAGCCGACCCTGCAGCCCCACCAGCTGGCTATGCGCGTGTAGATATCCGATCTGCGGCTCTGGCTGCCCTTCCGCCAGGTTGAAAACAATCAGTGTTGGTTTCAGAGAAAGAAAACCAAAGCCTGCCAGTAATTTCTCATCTTCCGCTGATATGGTCAGATCTCTCAGAGGTTTCTCCTGGTTCAGCTCAACCTGAAAACGATCAAATAGCGCCTGTTCACGCTCTATGACGATTTTATCGCGCCCGCCACCCTTCTTGCGCTCCTCGGCCAACCTTTCCAGTTTGCGTTCTACCGCGATGAGGTCATTGAGAATGAATTCCGCGTCCATGATTGCCAGATCGCGCGCTGCATTCACGCTGCCGGCTGGATGCGGCACTTCTTCTGATTCAAAACAGCGCACCACATGGATGAAACCATCCATCTGGGTCAGGTGATTCAGCAACACACCCGATATGCCATTCCTCCCGGCACCGCCATCCAACCCGGCAATATCAGCATAGGTCACTTTGGTATAAATGGTCTTCTTTGGGTTGAACATCCGCGTTAATACATCTACGCGCGGATCTGGCACATCCACAACTGCCGTGTGTACTTCCAGGCGGCCGCCCGCACCCGTGGGCACCGAGCCACGAGTCAGTGCATTGTACAGGGTAGTTTTGCCGGATTGTGGCAGACCGATGATTCCTAATCTCATAAGGCTCCCTTGCGTCCGTCATCTTGACCGGTACGCCGGTTTTGGATATACTTCTGTTCACTCTTGCCGGAGTGGCGGAACTGGCAGACGCGCACGACTCAAAATCGTGTACCCTCGGGTATGTGGGTTCAATTCCCACCTTCGGCACCAAAATTATAACACGCACGCCCCCCGGGTTCACCCCGGGGCTTTTTTTGTTTTCAAGCTTCAATCGTCATGTTTCGGTTCAGGCTTTTCACGTGTCAGCCAACGCGCAAGACTGGCAGGCGGAGTATAGACGGCCAACTTATCCAGCAAATCGGCAGAGTTTTCAGAAACAATCAACAGATCGCGATGTTCCGGGTAGATGAAGCCTTCATGGATACCGTGTTCTATCAGTATCAGCAGCGGGTCAAAATACCCGGCCGTGTTGAGCAGACCCACCGGTTGTGCCCGCAAACCCAATTGCGCCCAGGTTAACACTTCGATCAGTTCGTAAAATGTTCCCAATCCGCCGGGCAAAGCGATACTGGCATCTGAAAGTTCCATCATGCGCCGCTGGCGCGTCTGAATATCCGGCGCCTGTTCAATGGCGCTCAATCCGGCGTGTATCAGCTGCGGCTGATTGAGCGAATCGGGCACCACACCCAGCACACTTCCACCGTGCGAAAGCACGCTGTCTGCCAGCGCACCCATCAGGCCGGTTTTACCGCCACCGTAAATCAGCCTAATACCACGTTCGGCAAGCTCCCGACCCATCTGGCGTGCCGCCAGGTGATACACCGGTTTGAGATCATCGGCTGATCCACAGTAGACAGTAATGTTTCGGAAAGATGTGTCCATGGATGACATTATAGCGTACTCACCGAGGTAGCAACGAAGCCAGTTCCGCGGTAGAAGCCAGGATCCCATCAGCACCAGCCTTGCGCAGTTCCGCTTCCTCCCCAAAGCCGCAGAGAACCCCTACGCTCTGTGCCCCGGCACGTTTTGCGGCGATCATATCCACGGTGGTATCGCCCACCATCAGGCATGCAGAGGGCTGAACCCCGGCGCGGCGCGCGGCTTCCACGATCGGATCTGGAAATGGTTTGGTATGCGGGCAAGTCTGACCCGTGATGATGGATTGAAAGCGAGGTGTCAGATGATGGAAATTGAGAAATGCCATCGTACCTGGCTCATCTCTGGCAGAGACGATTGCCAGCGGGTAACGAAGAGTCAGCCCATCCAGTAATTCCAGCACCCCTGGAACCAACCAGAACGGCGGTTTGCGTTTGCCAATGCCCAGGCGGTTAAGCTGAAGGATACACCAGGAGATCTCATCATCTAAACCGAGTTGGTCGGGAATGTTGAAGAGAAGATTTCCGGGAGTCTCCAGAGCCATCACAGTGCGGCGAGCAATACGCTCCGGCTGCACGCGAGGGAATATCCGAGGTAGTAATTGGAGGGCTGATGCCAAACGGCTGACCCACTGGTCATCGGTGTCGGCCAGAGTGCCATCCACATCAAAACAGATCAGACGTACTCGCTGCGGGTCTATCGGCATGGGGATATTGTAGCACGCGTGCTGCATCTTCCGCGGCATAAACCAATGCATCAACGGTTATTTCATCCGATGAATGATATGCTACAATACCCCATCATCCATCCGCAAGGCAGGTATTTTATGCAAAACCACTGGCCACACAAGATCATTGGGGATAAGATCGTCATCCGTACCCGCGACCGCGTCTGTGAGAATGCCGACGAGCTGCTTTCCAGCAAGCTATGTTTCAAGATCATTCACCGCTGCGTGCGCGACCTGACAAACCACAATTCTCCGCTCGCTGGTATTTTCGACCACCGTGTCATCAGCGACGAAGACATTCAACTGCTGGTAGATACGCTGCAATACACACTTAAAATACAGGCGGATCTCATTCCGCGTCTGCTGCCAGGGTCGGCGCAATTCTTCCGTGACCGCGAGCTACTGAATCAATTCGTGGAGTATGTCTACAATTACTGGCGGCATTTCCAGCGGGTAATCGTCTGTGACTCTGAGGGGAACCGCTTTGACCGCCGGCCTTACCAGACCTTCAATCGTACCATCGAGACACTCACCAATGTGGTTCGCAGCACTTATCGCGACCTGCAAGAGAACATATCCGGCAGCCATCCGCGAATATATCGGCAGGTACCGGCTGGCGCAGAAATAGCCACCATCGCGCTGCCACACGACCTGCCATATCCGACACCTGTCTACCAAAAACTGAACGAGATCGCGGTCATACGCCAGATTCTCATCTACCCGCCGCTCATCTTCAACCCGCCGATGAATAAACGCAGCGGGACATTCGAGCGCGTGAATGCCAATCCGCTGGAACACCTGGTACTGAAACGTGAGAATTGGATCTGCTACCCGGCGAAAGTGGGTCCACTCACTATTATGGTTTACTTTTCATATAAATTCGCCGAGCTGGGATTCTCTCTGTGCAACCTGTTCGAACTGGCCGAGGAGGCAGATCTGCAGAGGAAACCCGATGCCGCTTTTCTATTCGGCATCCCTGAAGAGGATTTCCCCGCATTGGGGAAGGGAAAGACTATTTTCTTTGATGATGATAAGAACGATATGCTCATTGGCGCCATCCCGGATGGCGATGCGTACGGCTACTTCGGATATCTAAAGAAGATGGTGCTGACACTGCATAATATCGTGATGATGAAGCGCGGACGCATGCCTTTCCATGGCGCTCTGGTGCAGCTTAAAGTCCGCGGAGCAGCCCCACTTACCGTGCTGACACTGGGAGATACAGGAGCCGGCAAATCAGAATCACTCGAAGCCTTCCGCCAGATCGGGCAGGAGGAGATCGAGCAGATCACCATCATCGCTGATGATATGGGGTCTTTGGTGCATGAGGTGGATGGCAGCGTGACCGGGTATGGCACAGAAACCGGTGCATTCATCCGCCTGGATGACCTGCAGACCGGGTATGCTTTCGGTCAGATGGACCGCACCATCATCATGAGCCCGGACCAGGTGAACGCCCGCGTGGTATTGCCTGTGACCACCTACGATACCATCACCCGCGGATATCCCATCGACGTGGTGCTGTATGCCAACAACTATACCGAAGTGCACGCGGGTGACTCTACCATCCGTTGGTTCAAAGACGAGAAAGAGGCACTGCCTGTATTCCGCGCCGGGAACGTGATGAGCAAGGGAACTACCACAACCACCGGCCTGACGGCTACCTACTTTGCCAACGTCTTCGGTCCAGAGCAATATCAAGCCGTCCACGAGAAGTTGGCGAAAGAATACTTTAACGCATTATTCAGCAAACAGGTTTTGGTGGGTGAACTCTGCACCCAGCTGGGCATCCCCGGTATGGAACAGGCAGGGCCAGAACGCGCCGCGCGTGAATTGCTGGACCTGGCGAAGAAACGTACCATAAAATGAATCTAGTGAGATAAAAAATCACCCCTGCCCATCATGGACAGGGGGGTTCTAATTAAGGATTTCGGTACCCTTCCGTCTTATTTTAATGAAATCCCCGCTTTCAGGGCGGGGATGTACAGATGTTTCTTATAAGAGATCTGAACCATTTATGGGTCAATTGGTTTGTGCTTCTCCCTCAGGCTCGGACAATTGGACGCCGGCCTTGCGGAGGATGATTTCATCCCCTTCAGCCAGATCCACCCAAACTTCATCGCCATCCGCAAACACATGAGAAAGCAGGGCATCAGACAGCGGGTCTTCTACGGTCTGTTGAATGACACGACGCAGCGGTCGAGCGCCCATATCGGGATCATAACCCATTTCGCCCAGGCGCAGTAGTGCCGCGGAGGTAGCCTGCAAGCTGATGGCATGCTCTTGCACACGCGCCGCCACCTTTTGCAGTTCCAGGCTGACAATATGCTGGATGTGCTCCTTATTCAAAGCACGGAAGACAATCACACCATCGAGGCGATTGATGAACTCCGGCCTGAAGACACGCTTCAGGGACTCCAGTAGTTTCCTGCGCATCTCTTCATATTCTACTTCTTCCGCAAGTTGCTCATCTCGCTGTACACTGAAACCGAAGGAGGACTGGCGTTTGATCATATCCGCGCCGATATTGGATGTCATGACAATAATGGCATTGCGAAAATCTACTTTATGTCCTCTGGCATCCGAAAGATGCCCTTCTTCCATAATCTGCAGAAGCATATTATGGGCTTCGGGGTGAGCTTTTTCGATCTCATCAAACACTACAATAGAGTATGGCCGGCGGCGCAGCGCTTCAGTCAACTGGCCGGCATCTTCATACCCTACATATCCCGGGGGAGCGCCGACCAGCCGGCTGACACTATGACGTTCCATGAACTCTGACATATCCAACTGAACGAGCGCTTCTTCGCTGCCAAATAGAAAACTGGCGAGCGCTTTGGTTAATTCTGTCTTCCCAACCCCGGTTGGTCCAAGGAATATGAACGAACCGATCGGGCGGTTGGGGTCTTTCAAACCTGCCCGCGCCCGACGCACCGCCTTGGCGATCACCGCTATGGCTTCATCCTGCCCAACCACATGGCTGCGAAGTTCTTCTTCCATTTGCAGCAGGCGGGCGGATTCCTCCTGCGCGATCTGCATGACGGGAACACCGGTCCACATGGCCACCATTTCGGCAATGTCATCTGCCGAAACAATTGGGCTGCTGTCACGGTCCCAGCTGCTCTTCATCTTTTCGATCTGCGCAGTCAGAGCATTCTCTGCCTCTGCCAGGTCATCCACCGCCTGCTGCTGATTTTCTTCTACCAGGCGGGCACGGCGGCTGCGGATCTCTTTTAATTGAAGGAGAAGGTCTTTGAAAGCCTGCGCATTCTCGCTTTTATACATGCGCACCCGGGAGGAGGCTTCATCGATCAGGTCGATGGCCTTATCCGGCAGAAAACGCTCGGTGACATAGCGGGCGGAAAGACGGGCGGCTGCTTCGAGTGCCTCGTCTGAGATGCGTAGCCTGTGGTGCTCTTCATACGCCCCGCGGATGCCGCGAAGAATGGAAATAGTTTCATCCACACTGGGTTCATCCACCCGCACCTGTTGGAAGCGACGTTCGAGGGCCGCGTCACTTTCGATATGTTTACGGTACTCTTCCAGCGTGGTAGCACCGATCACCTGCAGTTCACCGCGTGAAAGCGCTGGCTTGAGGATGTTGGCGGCATCCACCTGCGAGCCGGCCGCTCCTGCACCTACCAGCATGTGCACCTCATCGATGAAAACGATCGCTTTGGATGCTTTGAGTTCATCGATGACCCGTTTCAGGCGTTCTTCGAACTGACCGCGATACATGGTGCCAGCCACAAGCGAACCAACATCCAGTTGCAACACACGCTTATCCAGTAACGGCGCCGGCACATCCCCGGTGATGATGCGTTGGGCCAATCCTTCCACGATGGCAGTCTTACCCACTCCGGGTTCACCGATCAATGCCGGATTGTTCTTATTGCGGCGCGCCAGGATCTGAATGACACGCTCGATCTCCAACTGCCGTCCGATTACCGGGTCCAGCTTTCCCTGTTCCGCCAGGGAGGTCAGGTCCGACGCGAGTTGATCTACGAGAGGTGTCTTTGATTTTGACGCCTTCTCTTCTTCCTTTTTATTATCTAAACGCGCATTGGCCGGGCCGACTGCTGCAGAGGAATTCTCTTGTAATACGCGGCGTGTCTGGCGCCTGATTTGTTCGGGTGAGATACCCAGTTTTTTCAAAACATCCACCACCAGGCCGGAATTGGCGGCTACCAGGCCCAGGAGTAAATGCTCGGTACCGATGTAATGATGCCCCATCCGGCGAGCTTCTTCGATGGCCCCTTCTAACACCAGTTGGGTGTCATTCCCCAATTCCAGGTGATCGGGCTTTTCGCTATTGCGCGCGCTGAGTTTCTCTACGGTTTCGCGGACTCTTTCCAACTCCAGCCCAAGATCCAGTAACACCCGGCTGGCAATCCCTCCGTTCTCCTGGATCATACCCAGCAGTAGGTGTTCCGTGCCTACAAAGGCATGGTTCATGCGTTCTGCTTCCTGATGTGCCAGGCTTAATACACGCCTTGCGCGTGCGGTGAACCTTTCCATTCCTGCCATAGTACCTCCATAACAGCGGCTCTTTTTGACAAGCCGCAGATCTTCGATGATGCTGGAAGGCGAAACCTATGCTCTCTCCAGCCCCCAGAGATTTGATTCTACCTTATTTGATGTTTTTTTTCATCTCACCATTGCGGTGTATAAACAACCGGGGCTGTCTCTGAAATATATAACGTCCTGATTGAATCTGTTTCCATTCTCGCTATACTAATATTAATATAACCAAAAGTAATAGAGAGAGGAGATCAACATGCTCACCCGTGTACTAAAACCATTCTTTTTCCTGGCCCTGGTCATCGCTCTGGTGGCCACTGCGTGTCTGAGTTCATCTGGTAAAGAGACACCTGCTGGTAGTGCCACCGGGGGTTCAGAGGATAGTTCCGGCCGCCTGCCGGAGCCTGTCGCTGTGGACCCGAACGGCGCGGTAGATAACATCGATGACGTGGAAGGTGCTGTCTTCCAGATCATTGGCACCGGAACCATCAACACTGTGGAAGATGGCGAAATTCTAAATGCAGAATGGGGCGGTACAGGCTTCTTCATCAGCCCGGATGGCATTGCCGTTACCAACAACCATGTCGTAGCCGGCGCGGCCGTCCTCAAGGCTTATGTGAAAGACGACCCAGATCCGCGGAATATTGTCGTTCTCGGCACCTCGGAATGCGCGGATCTTGCGGTGGTTAAAGTGGAAGGCAAGAAATATCCCTACCTGACGTGGTATGACGGCCAGGTTAAGACCGGGTTGGATGTATACGCTGCCGGTTTCCCGCTGGTTGAGCCGGAATACAACCTGACCAAAGGGATCATTTCTAAGGTCAAAGCCAATGGACAAACCTCCTGGGCTTCGCTGGATTTCATCTACGGACATGATGCCAAGATCAATGGCGGCAATTCAGGCGGCCCGCTGGTGACAGAGGATGGACAGGTGGTTGGCGTGAATTACAGTAATCGCGGGGATGTAGACCAACAGTTTGCCATCCCCGGAGACCTGGCCATCCCTGTGATTGAAAGGTTGCAGGTTGGCGAAAATGTAGATTCGCTGGGTATGTTCGGCCAGGCAGTGGTTTTTGGCCCGAACCAGGAATATCCGGGGATCTGGGTACAGTCTACGACGACAGGAAGCGCGATTGATAAATCTGGCATTCTGCCCGGAGATATCATCTACGAGGTCGAAGGCATTCAGGTGGCAACCGACGGCACCATGAAAGAATACTGTGATATTGTCCGCGGGCATGACCTGAGCGATCCATTGAAAGTGGCTGTCTATCGATATGGCAGTGATGAGATCCTGGAAGGTTCGCTGAACGACTCGCCGGTTGAAGTTACCTACACAGAGGTACTCAGCACTGGGGCTACTGGCGGAAGCAGTTCCAGCGGGGGCAGCACCAGCGGAGGTAACACAACCAACAGCAACGGCATCAACACAGACTTTGACGGGGATCTGGAACAGGAAGGCTGGTCTATGTACCTGTTTGACCTGTACAATGCCAATGCGTCTGGTACCGTAGAACAAAAAACTGGCCGTATGCAGGTATCTGTGGATACAAATTACTCAGAGGTCTATGTATTCAACGAGAATTTCAGCGCAGGAGATGTCATCATCAGCACACAGGCGACAAAAGTAGCCGGCCCGAATCGCATGAACGCCAGCCTGGTCTGCCGCGCCTCAGAGCTTGGCTGGTACGAATTCGCGATTACCTACGGTGGGTATGTCCAGGTCTGGAAATGGGACCCTAACGCGGGAGACAATGGATACTTCTATAAACTGGCCGAACGCGGTTCCAATGATATCAAAGTTCAAACCGGCGGTGTCAACGAACTGGAAGCCCATTGCATCGGTGACAGGCTAACCTTCTTTGTGAATGGCGTTCTGGTAGCGGATGTCACGGATCGTGATTTCACTGAAGGCCTAGTTGGAGTAGGTGTTTACACCTTTGACATGAAAGGTTCAGTCGTCGACTTTGAATACTTTGTGGCCGAACCTCAATAAAACAACCCATTCACAACCCATAAGGAGCGGCCGATAAGCCGCTCCTTTTTTTACCTGCCGGCTTCCCCGATGTTCATTGTATAATTCCAGCCATGGAATCTCCATCCGCTAACCGTCAGATCGCCCGTGCAGCCGGGACTGTCATGGTGGCTTTCCTGTTCAGTAACCTGGTAGGTCTGGCACGTCAAATTGTTATCGCCCGCGCCTATGGCACCGGTGGAGACATGGAAGCGTTCAACGCAGCCAATCGTGTCGCTGAAGTATTATTCAACCTGACCGCTGGTGGTGCACTGGCTTCTGCTTTCGTTCCCACCTTCACCGGCCTGCTTGCCCGGGAAGACCGCCAACGTGCCTGGAAGCTGGCTTCCGGTGTTGTAAACCTGCTGATGGCTGTTCTGGTTCTTGCTGCCGGGCTGGCTGCCATTTTCGCGCCCTGGGTCGTGACACAAATGTTAGCCCCTGGTTTCTCCGCCGAAAAACAGCGTTTGACCGTTCAGCTGCTGCGCGTTCTGCTGCCTTCAGTGGTTACCTTCGGCATTAGCGGGCTGATCATGGGGATACTGAATTCTCATCAAAAATTCCTCATCCCCGCCCTCACTCCCTCCATGTACGGCTTCGGGATGATCTTTGGCGTGCTGACACTTAGCCCGCGCATAGGGATCTTTGGCCTTGCATGGGGGGTTGTGATCGGAGCTGGCTTGCATCTCATTCTGCAATTGCCTTCTTTGCTGCGTCTGGGAGGTAAATACACGATCCGTGAGGGTTGGCAAGATCCGCTGGTAAGACAGGTGGGCAAGCTGATGCTGCCCAGGCTATTCGGCGCTGCGGTGGTTCAATTGAACTTCTGGGTGAACACCCTGCTGGCCTCTTACCAGCCAACCGGCAGCCTGAATGGCATCGTGTATGCATTTCAGTTGATGCTCATGCCGCAAGCTGCCATTGCGCAATCCATCGCCATTGCCGCCATGCCGACCTTCTCACGCCAGGCCGCGCTGGGCAAACTGGATGAAATGCGCTCCTCACTAGGTGCCTCTCTGCGGGGCGTACTTTTTCTCTCTCTACCAGCTGCTGCCGGATTAATGCTGCTTCGTCGGCCGATCGTCGCCCTTCTTTATCAGCGGGGACAATTCACTGCCGAATCCACCGAACTGGTGGCATGGGCTTTGCTCTGGTACGCTCTGGGGCTGGTAGCTCATTCTCTGGTGGAAGTACTGGCTCGCGCATTTTATGCTTTGCACGACACCCGTACCCCGGTGACCATCGGCGCGGCCTCTATGGGGTTGAATGTAGTGTTCAGCCTGATATTCACCCGCACCTTCGAAGCTATAGGATGGATGCCCCACGGAGGGTTAGCCCTGGCGAACTCTCTGGCAACAGCGCTGGAAATGGTTGGCCTGCTCCTCCTTCTACGCCGCCGGTTGTCTGGCATTTCAGGGAAAACCGTAGGTGACGCCCTTTGGAAAGCTTCCCTGGGTACCGGGATCATGGCGCTAGTGGTTTTCCTTGTAGATAGTTGGTTGGGGACTTCCAGTGTGCTGCTGCTGGCTGGCATTGGTATGGCGGCAGGGGCAATTATCTACTCAGGGGTACTGGTACTGTTGCGCGTGGGGGAGATCATGTCGCTTTTTTCTGCCATCCGTTCCCGCCTGACTATCCCCCGTGCCCATTAGCAACGGGATCCACTACCTCGAACGTTCCAACCCGGCTGGCGGGATTCCGTTGGTATTGGTTCACGGTGCTGGTGGAACATCCTTAACCTGGCCGCTGGCTTTTCGGCAATATGAGGATTACCGGGTCATATCCATGGACCTACCTGGCCACGGAGAAAGTATCCGCCGCAGCCGGCAATCTGTGCTGGGATATGCTCACGACCTGCTGGATTTTCTCCATGAACTCCACCTACCACGGGTTATTCTGGTCGGGCATTCCATGGGTGGGGCTATCTGTTTGCAGGCTTCTCTGCTAGCGCCTGCCCGCGTTCAGGCGATCGTAGCCATTTCCACCGCGGCTACCTGTGAACTGCCCGAAGAAATATATCAAAGTCTGGCTGACTCGGGAATGCAGCAGCAAGTTGTTCAGTTTCTATGCAACCGACTGGCTTCTCCATTTACGTCCGCTGCCAGTCTATCGCTCATACGCCGCGGGATGCTGACACAACGGTCTAGCCTGTTATATGGTGACCTGCGTACCTGCCAGGGATATGACCTTACCCGGGAGATCACAGCACTTACGGTACCCACCCTGGTGTGCTCAGGCAGTTGGGATCTATTCATCCGCCAGACATCTTCCCGGCAGCTCGCCGGTCTGATCACCACCTCCAGGTTTGCTTCCTTTGAAGCCGGTCACCTGCTGCCAGTCGAACGCCCACGGGAATTACTCGCGGCCATGAGGGTCTTTTTATCGGACCAGGCGAATGGTACTGTTTAGATTCCCTCAAACCTCTGGATCACCTGACGCCATGTGTCCGGGACTGGTATGGCGCTGCGTGAAGCATAATGATAAGCAACCATGATAATGGTTGAAGTAGCCATTACGCTGCCTGTGTCTGCGTCTTCAATCTGTGAATCAAAGACTAAGCTTTTATTGCCAATGCGTTCCACTCGTACCCCCACCCGGATGTGCTGATCCAATTCGATCGGTGCGACAAAAGTGAGGTGAACGTCTGCAACGATTAAGTGGATATCAAAAAAAGATTTACCATCCCATAATCCCAACTGGCGAATATATGCTAATCGGGCTGACTCTAGAAAGGAGAGAAAGCGGGAATTGTTGACATGCCACTGGGTGTCAAGATCCATCCAGCGCACCTGAATCGGGTAATAGAATCGATATTCAGCCACAAGAAAATCTCCTTCTGCAGGATTATAGTACAAAGTCCAATCTGGATTTTCTAATGCCCATCCAATATTGAAGATTAAATTATGATAAAATAGCAATTAATAGATAAATTTTATCTTTTTATATCATTTGAGGTCCCATGCAGATCACGCGCCAGGCAGATTACGCCATTCGAGCTATTTTATTTCTGGTCAAGAACCCAGCTGAGAAACGTTCCTCCACTGGCGATATTGCCCGTATACAAGATATCCCGCGTTCCTTCCTGGCCAAAATCATCTCTCAGCTCAGCATTGCTGGAATCATCCATACGACCCGAGGTGCTAAAGGAGGCGTTACTCTGGCCAGGGATCCGGGTGAGATCTCACTGTTGGATGTGGTCGTGGCTATAGATGGCCCTGTTTCCCTGAATGAATGCACCATTGATGACTCTTTCTGCGGGCGCAGTTCCACTTGCCCGATGCATAATGTCTGGTGCGAAGCTCAGAAAGATCTGGTACGCCGCCTGGAACGGGCAAAGTTCAACCAGTTCGTGTAACCCAATATCCTCTCTTGCGGGCTATTTCCCGCGGCAGGAGATTCCCTTGTCCTTACAATCCAACTCTTCACGCCGCTGGCTGTTGGCGTTTACGCTCTCTCTTTTTCTTGTAATGGTGGTTGCCTGGCTCTCTCCCCTGGAGCGCACCTTAGGGGGTAACCTGCGCCTGGTGTACCTGCACGGTGCCTGGGTTTGGACTGGCTTGATCGCCTTCGGGGCTGCATCGCTTGCCGGCTTGCTGGCGCTCATCTTCCGCCGTTCCTGGCAACACGCTCTCAGCCGCGCATTGGGTTTGAGCGGTATGGCCTTCTGGCTGACTTATTTGCCCATGTCGCTGTTGGTGATGCAACTAAACTGGAACAGCCTGTATCTGGATGAACCCCGCTGGAAGGTGCCTTTTGCTTTCGCGATCATTGGTCTATTACTGCAGCTCGGTCTGCAGCTGATTGCAAACCACACGCTTACTTCAGCGGCCAACCTGATATTCGGGCCGATCTTGCTCTACAATATTTCCCACATGGAAAGCGTTCTTCATCCGGATTCCCCGGTGTTTTCATCACCCTCTGGCAGTATCCGCGGCCATTTTATGCTATTGGTTGTTGTCACATCGGTACTTTGCGGTGTGATCACTGCCTGGCAGGTGCAAGCAGGTATGCGAAAGGATCGCGAATGCTGATTCATTCTGCGTCACAATTACTGACATTATCAGGTGGTCCGCAACGTGGAACCGCTCTGGGAACACTGAGCATCTTACCGGACGGCGCTGTGCTGACACGCAGTGGCAGAATCTTAGAAATTGGTCCTACCCGTGACCTGCTGGCTCGGCATCCCCAGGAACCTTTACTGGATGCCGGGGGTCGGGTGGTAATGCCCGGTTTTGTAGACCCGCACACCCACCTGATCTTTAGTGGTGATCGCGCGTTGGAATTTGAGCAGCGCCTGCAGGGGAAAAGCTACCTGGAGATCCTCGCTGCCGGCGGGGGGATACTTTCTACAGTGAATGCTACGCGGGCAGCAAGCGCCGATCAGCTCACCGGCTTGCTCAGAAAGCGCGCGCGTCAATTGCTACGCCTGGGAACGACCACCGCGGAAGTAAAGACTGGTTACGGGCTGGATCTTGATTCTGAGATCACCCAGTTAAGCGTGGTGGCAGAATATTCAGACATGCTCAGCCCGGATCTGGTGCCGACCTTCCTGCCAGCCCACGCCATCCCACCCGAATACCAGGGGGATTCAGCTGGATATACGCGGCGGGTGATGGAGGGGATGCTTCCCCGGGCCAAAGAGATGTGGCTCCAGCGTTTTGCCGGCCAATCTTTACCTTTTGTGGATGTATTCTGCGAGCGCGGCGCCTTCACGCTGGAAGAAAGTCGTCTCATCCTGACTCGCGCGGCTGAATTGGGGTTTCCCCTTAAGATCCACGCAGATGAGTTCGAGAATCTTGGCGGAGCCAGCCTGGCAGCAGAACTGGGAGCCACATCCGCGGACCACCTGGTGTGTACTTCACCGGCAGATATCCGCGCACTTGCCGGCTCATCCACTGTAGCAGTTTCTTTGCCCTGTACGCCTTTCGGCCTGGGTGAAACCGCCTACACTCCCGTGAAAGACATCCTGCAGGCGGGTGGTCTGGTCGCACTGGCATCAGATTTCAACCCTGGCACAGCCTGGTGCGGCAATATGCAGTTCGTGCTGGCACTTGCCTGCCGCGCCATGAAAATGACACCGGCTCAAGCGATCGCCGCGGCAACCATCAATGCCGCAGCGGCTATCCAACGGGAGGACAGCATCGGCTCGCTTGAACCCGGCAAGCTGGCGCACCTCTTGATTTTAGATACAGAAGATTACCAGCAGCTGGGTTACCGTTTCGGGGCCAACCTGATAGCGACTGTGATTAAAAACGAACAGGTAATATCGGTCTTGGAGGATGCAGGATGTTAACAATAGAACAGGCGCGTGAATGGTACACGGATGATGATCCCGTCCATGATTTTGGGCACATTCAGCGGGTCTACTGGATGGCTGAACGTATCGGTACGGCTGAGCAGGCTGACATGGAAGTGATTTGTGCGGCTGCGCTGCTGCATGATGTCGCTGAAGCCGCCCCGGGCGGGGATGGCAACGGCAGAGCCAGCCATCATCTCGCATCGGCTGAATTTGCGCGCGGAATTCTCCGTTCAGAAGGCTGGCCGGAAGACAAGATCGAAAAAGTACTGCACTGCATCCGCGCTCACCGCTTCCGCGGCAAAGAAGAAGCCCCCTCCACACTGGAAGCTCAGGTGATCTTTGACGCGGATAAGTTGGATGTTCTGGGTGCCATCGGCGCCGCACGCACCATTGCCTATGCGGTATTAGAACATCAGCCGATCTACTCCACCCCTTCGGTTCAGTTCCTGATCACCGGCAAAGAAGAAGCCGGGGAGAAGCACAGCTCGTACCATGAATTTATATATAAACTCTCCCGCGTGAAAGATCGCCTCTTCACAGAAACCGGGAAGCAGATCGCCAGTGAACGGCACGACATTCTGGTGGCCTTTTATGAACGTCTGGCTGATGAAATGCGGGGATTGGCTTGAAAACATCTCCCTGCCCGACTTTGCAGCAGGTAGAAACATTCGCGCGTGAAGCAGGCAAATTATTATTAACGCGCTTCGGCCAGCCACATGTGATTCAATTCAAGGGCGATGTCGATCTGGTCACTGAGGCCGATTATTTATCTGAAAAATACCTGCTGCAAGCCATTTCTTCTGCTTTTCCTGCACACTGCATTATTACGGAAGAAGCCGGGTCGAACCAACTTGAATCACCGGATATATGGTACCTGGACCCGCTGGATGGAACAGTGAACTTTGCTCACGGCATTGCTTGTTTCTCTGTTTCGATCGCCTATACTCAAAACGGTGTGCTCGAACTGGGTGTTGTTTTCGACCCCGTACGGGATGAATGCTTTACCGCTAAGCGCGGCGAAGGGGCCTGGCTGAACCAGGTTCCCTTGCGGGTCAGCCTGACTTCTGAGGTGATCCAGGCCTTACTAGCCACTGGTTTCCCCTATGAGAAAGATGATCGTTTGCTGCAAAATTTGCGTCACCACAACCATTTCTCTATCCACAGCCGAGGGGTGCGGCGTTTCGGGTCAGCCGCATTGGATCTGTGCTATGTTGCCTGTGGCCGTTTTGATGGTTACTGGGAATTGGTCGTCAATCCCTGGGATGTGGCTGCAGGCAGCCTGATTGCCTCTGAAGCTGGTGCACAGGTGACAGATGTTGCCGGGAATCCGCTGGAATTCAAGATGGGTGCGACTATCCTTGCGGCAAATCCACGTCTGCACCCGCTGCTCTTGCAGGGCTTGCAACAGGAGAAATAATATACAATAATATACATAGGTTTTTTCCCACCCTGGTCTCCTGGAGGATCGATATGAAAATGAATCGTATTACGAAACCTTCCAAAAGTCGGCTCAGCATGGCTCTCATTGCGGCAGTAGTGATTCTGGTTCAAGCAGCCTGTATGACATCCGCTACACCTGCCCCGGCAGTGCCAGTGGTGGATGAAACGAAGGTTGCTCTGGGGGTAGCTGCCACCAGCTATGCGTTACAACAAACCGCAGATGCGGGCAAAGCAGCGGACGAACAAGCCCAGCAACAAAATGACGACATACAAAAAACTATGGACGCGCTCAGCCTGCAGCAGACGGCAATCGCCATCCAGCAGAATCAACAGCCGCCGCAGCAGCAGCAACCTCCCGCTTTGAATGTGCAGCCGCCGGTCGAACAGCCTTCGCCAGACCCAATGGCTGGCATGGATGAAAAAATTCGCAACGCCCGGGTGTTGATCTTTGAGGATACGGTGGAACTGGGTATTGGCCAGTGGATCGAGGAAACCGTGCAAAGCATGGGTATTACCAATTACACCCAGGTGAATGATTACAGCGGGACCTTCCTCGAGCAATTGAACTCTCCCACCCAGTGGGATTTGATCATCGTTGGCGCTGAAGCGAAAACGAAAATCCAGGGTGAATTCTGGGACGCCATCATGACCCATGTCAACCGCAAAGTGGCTGTGATCGCGGAAGTCTGGTACCTGAACTTTCTGGGCAATGGACGCATCAAGACCTTCACCAGTGAATGCGGCGTAACGTATGCCGGCAATTATGATCTGGCTGATTCCATCTACTGGTGGGACCAATTCCATCCCGTCTTCACAACTCCCAATACCGCAGAGCCGCTGATCCACTACAGCCGCTACTGGGGTGGAGAGACTGGCGATAAACTGCGCGTTTCGGGCGGGGATGCAAGACTCGTCGCAGGCGACAGCTTGAAACCCCACAGCGATGGGGGGGTGATTGCCGTTTGCATGGGCGGACGTACGATCATTCAGACCTTCTCCAACCATGATTACCATGAGGATCAGATCAAGGACTTGTGGGAGAACTATATCACCTACACATTGACTAATCACTTCCTTGCCACACAGTAGGAACCCTCTTTGAGCATTTCCCTGGCTTCCGGTACCCCGGAGAACGATGAAGCTTCACTACCGCTGGATACCGTCATTCAGGGAGATTGCCTGACAGAATTGGAAAAAATACCGGCGGAATCGGTGGACCTTGTGTTCGCCGATCCGCCTTATTATTTGCAGCTGGCGCAGGATCTCTGGCGCCCGAATCAAACCCGGGTGAATGCTGTAGATGCTGACTGGGACCGGTTTGGCAGCTTCGGAGAATATGATGTCTTTACGCGCGCCTGGTTGTCTGCCTGCCGCAGGGTATTAAAAAAGACGGGTGCCATCTGGGTCATTGGCACATATCATAATATCTACCGCGTTGGCACCGCGCTGCAGGATCTGGGGTTCTGGATCTTGAACGATGTCGTGTGGACGAAGACCAACCCGATGCCCAATTTCCGCGGAGTACGTTTTACCAATGCCCACGAAACTCTGCTGTGGGCACAGAAGGAGCGCGGAGCTGCTTATACCTTCAATCATCACGCGATGAAAGCCCTGAATGAAGACCTGCAGATGCGCAGCGATTGGAACCTATCCATTTGCACCGGTGGTGAACGCCTGAAGAAGGATGGGAAGAAGCTTCACCCCACCCAGAAACCCGAAGGTTTACTGTACCGCGTCCTCCTTTCCAGTACCCGCGTAGGGGATGTTGTGCTGGACCCGTTCTTTGGCACAGGTACCACCGGCGCGGTAGCTCGCCGGCTGCACCGCCATTTCATCGGCATTGAAAAAGACAGCGCGTATGTCGAAGCTGCCCGTGAACGCATCCGCCTGGTACAGCAGGTAGAGTTCAACCCGCCGATCTTCGTTACCCCGGATCCACGCCGTGAGACACGCATCCCCTTTGGCGCTTTGCTGGAGAATGACTTGTTGCAACCGGGGCAGACCCTCTGGTTGGGAGAAAATGGGCCGGTAGCCAGGGTGCGAGCGGATGGCGCGCTGGAGTATAATGGAGAAACTGGCTCCATCCATCAACTGGCGCGTAAAATCCGGCAAGCGCCCATCAATGGTTGGGATGCCTGGTATTACGAAGACCCAGAATCACAAATACGTTTTCCCATAGACTCCCTGCGCCAACAGCTCAGGGAAAAATCCAAACCCGAAGCGAGAGAAGAAGAATGACCGCTAAATCTTTCACCCAAACCCGCTGGTCGCTAGCCGACCTGTTCCCGTCTTCCAATGGCCCTGAGATCAAGGCCGCCTTTGAGAAGCTTTCCGCGCTGGTCGAGGCCTATGAACACGCGCGCGGGCAGCTTTCTAAAGACATGAGCGTAGATGATTTTATACGTATCGTCAAACAAACCGAAGAGATCGCGCGCTGGGAATACCGCTTGTATGGCTTTGCTGAGCTGTGGTTCTCTGAAGATACCCAAAATCAGGCTGCACAGACTCTCGTAGGTCGGTTGGATCAATTAATGGCTGAATACACCAACCGTACCCTTTTCTTCAGCCTGTGGTGGAAAGCCCTGGATGATGACAGCGCGAAACGCCTGATGGCTGCTGCCGGGGATTATCGTTACTGGCTGGAGGAGATGCGCCACTTCAAACCCCATACCCTCAGCGAACCCGAAGAAAAGATCATCAATATCAAAGATGTTTCCGGCTTGAATGCCATGAACATGCTGTACGACTCCATCACCAACCGCTATACCTACAAATTAGAAGTGGATGGCGAGGTGAAAGAACTAACCCGCGGCGAGCTGATGGTTTATGCCCGTCATCACGACCCCGAGTTACGCGCTCGAGCGTACCAGGAACTGTACCGCATTTACGGCCAGGATGCACCCATTCTGGGGCAGATGTACCAGGCGATTGTGCGCAACTGGGGCAATGAACAGGTAGGTTTACGGAAATTCAAAACTCCCATCTCCGCGCGTAATCTGGCGAATGACATACCCGATGAGGTGGTGGATCTGCTGCTGGATGTTGCCCGCGAAAACGCAACCGTCTTTCAGCGCTTCTTCCGCCTGAAGGCCCGCTGGCTGGGGGTTGAAAAACTACGCCGATATGATGTTTACGCGCCTGTGGTGAAATCGGATAAAAAATTTGATTACGCCGATGCCGCAAAGGTTGTATTCCAATCCTTCAGGGAGTTTGACCCGAAGATCGCCGCTCTGGCTGAGCGGGTTTTCAATGAGAACCATCTGGATAGCGAAGTGCGTAAAGGAAAACGAGGTGGCGCGTTCTGTTCCACTCTGGGGCCGGACCTGACTCCGTGGGTCCTGTTGAACTATCAGGGACGCGCGGATGATGTAGCCACGATGGCCCACGAACTCGGTCACGCCATCCACTCGATGCTGGCAGAGCATCACACACTCTTTACACAGCATGCCTGCCTGCCGCTGGCAGAGACCGCATCCACCTTTGGCGAGATGATGCTGGTGGATAAACTCCTCAGTGAGGAAAAAGATGAGAGCGTGCGTCGTGACCTGATCTTCCGTCAGGTGGATGATGCCTACGCCACCATTTTGCGTCAGGCTTTCTTTGCCATGTTCGAACGGACAGCCCATGAGATGGTCAACAACAATGCCTCTGTGGATGAGATTACCGAAGAATACCTGAAGCAGCTGCGTGGCCAATTTGGCGACGCGGTAGATGTAAGTGATGAGTTCAAATGGGAGTGGGTCTCCATCCCCCACATTTATAACGTCCCCTTCTATGTTTACGCTTATGCCTTCGGGCAGCTGCTGGTGTTCTCCCTCTACAAACAGTTCAAGCAGGAAGGTGAATCGTTCAAACCCCGCTACCTGAAGATTCTCGCGGCGGGTGGTTCCGAAGCTCCGGAAAAAGTGCTGTTGGATGCCGGTATCGATTTCCGCCAGCGATCCTTCTGGCAGGGTGGCTTTGATGTTGTGAGCGATCTGGTAGCCGAGCTGGAAAAGCTGCCGATCTCCCATTAGTCCGATCCGTGATGAGTACTTCCATCACCCCTTCTGATTTCGGTGATCAAGGTGCCCGGTATGTATCTGGCCATTGAAGGCGTGATTGGTGTTGGCAAGACAACCCTGGCGCGCCGGTTGCAGCCGGAGTTCAACGCGGATCTGCTGCTGGAAGTCTTTGAGGAAAATCCCTTCCTTTCAGATTTCTATGCCGACCGCGCCAGGTATGCCTTCCAGACCCAGTTGTTCTTTTTGCTTAGCCGCTACCGACAGCAGCGGTCGGCAGTGCCAGATATTCTGGCACAAGGCGCGGACCTGATCTCAGACTACACCTTTGAAAAAGACTCGCTTTTCGCACGCATCAACCTGGCAGGTGACGAACTCGCCATGTACCGACGGGTGCATGAGGCACTGGCAGAAAAGATCCCTTTGCCCGGGCTAGTTGTGTACCTGCGCGCTTCCACGGATGTGCTGATGCAGCGCATTGCCAAACGTGACCGGCCTTACGAGCGCAACATGGAACGCGGATATATTGACGAACTCAACCGCGCGTATGACGACTTCTTCTCCCGCACATCCGCCTCCAGCCTGGTGATCGATACCAACGAACTGGATTTTGTGGCGAACCCGGAAGACCTGAAAAGCATTGAAAACCGTATTCGTCAGGCGCTGGAATTGATTCCCTTCCAGCCAGAACTACCTATGCAAGCCCGATAATCTGATTGGAGATCTACCATGCGCATCAATCGTGATTTTCTGATCAAAACAGCGCGGGACCAGACAGCCCGGCGGCTGCGCATGGAAAAAGATGTGCTGGCTGCGTATCTGTGCGGTTCGGTGCTGCAAGATGAACCGCTGCTGGGTGGAACGGCAGATATCGACATCGTGCTGATCCACGCCGGCAACCCGAAAATCACCCGAGAGATCGTCCGCCTGAACGAAGACATCCACCTGGATATCGCGCACCATAGTGAAGTGGTATACCAGCAGCCGCGGTCTTTGCGGGTGGACCCGTGGGTGGGAACCGCGGCGCAGAATCATCCGGTACTGTTACATGATGTGCGGCACTGGTTCGAATTCACCCAGGCTTCGCTGGGTTCGCAATTCTATCGGTCCGATCATACCGCTGCCCGTGCCAGAGTGCTGCTAAATAAAGCTCGCGAAACATGGAGCCAACTCGGTGAAAGCCGGGCACCATTCATTAAAAAATTCCAATGGTTTGCATCCGCCGTGGAAAACGGCGCGAATGCGGCCGCCTGCCTGAAAGGCACCCCACTCTGCCGCCGCCGTTTTCTCGCTGAACTGCCCGCCCGGCTGGAAAATTCCGCTGCCGCCGGGTTGACGCCCGGTTTGATCAGCCTGTTGGGTTTCAACCAGTTAACTGCCGAGAGTCTGCAAGCGGTTCTGCCAGCCTGGGAACAGGCATTCAACACTGCCAGCGCCCAGCCAGACGCTCCCGCGGACGTGCAGCCCGTCCGCCTGAAGTACTATCGTTCTGCCGTGCAAAACTTTCTGGAACGGGGTGAAGTGCCGGCAGCTGCATACCCGCTGTTCGCGACCTGGTGCAAAACTGCCGGCATGCTGCCAGCCACCAGCCCCGAATACCTGGCCTGGCTGAAGGCTGAAAAAGAGATTGGCCTGTCGAAAGAGACGCTCCCCGAAAAGATCACCGCGCTGGATGCCTACCTGGACCACGTGGAAGAGGTGGTCGACTCCTGGGAGGAGAACGCCGGCGGGTAGGATAGGAATCTTCTCCGCGATCACCATTCGCTGGTGAGTAGGGTGCGTCGGCAACGCACCTAAACCGATGAGCAAAATGAATACCTATGGCATATTCATTTTTCCACCGAGTGGATATCTCTATTTTTCCTGTTGATAACTCTCACGTCTATGTTTTTTTTCTTTAATCTCCCAATCTACAAAAATCTGGGGTCTTTTTCCTCACCGTTACATAAATCTGGATAAGATTATCTGATTTTCATTGCTTCCCACTGTCGTTCTCCAAGAGTACTTCCTTTAATTTATTTTTGAAACTCTTTGGGATCGCTTTTCTGTGAATCTTTTCAGTGGAAAAAAAGTACAGAGTTCTGCGGAATATTTGTGCCCTCTACTGCGGTTATCCACACCTTTTCACATCAGCGGAAAAATGGGGGGTTCACCCACAAGTTTTCCACCCAGGAATTTCTTTAAGAAACCGGAAGGTGTTACTCTGTGTGAGATTTAAACGATGGAAATACCAGCGATTGAGCAGGTTTCCAGCCTGCCAAAGGTAGAATCAAACGGTGTTAAAATATTCTATGTCTACGGATGAGTTTATCCACTTATCCACAGCCTCTACTAAGATTACGATTACATATTCATTAATATCCATAAGGAATACTTGTAACCATCCATTGAATTCTGTACAATGATTTTTGTAAACGCTCTGTCCAGTTTTCATTCAACAGAACCGGGAGTTCCATGGGAGAAGAGTATGGACATCATTAAGGTATCTGCTAATTCACGTACCGCCTCGGTGGCGGGTGCGATTGCTGGTGTGATGCGCGAACATAAACACGCGGAGGTTCAGGCGATCGGGGCTGGCGCGGTCAATCAGGCTGTCAAGGCGCTGGTTCTGGCCAGGGGATATTTGCAGGCGGACTCGATCATCATCATGTGCGTCCCCGAGTTTGTGGATGTAGAGATTGACGGTAAGGTGCGGACTGCTATTAAATTGATTGTGGACCAGATACCTCAAATCGAAAAAGATCCAAAAGAAGTTTAGCGCAATTCTTCTGCGGTAAAAGCAACGATTTCCTTTCCCGAGAGCTTTTCCTGTAATTTTCGCATGATCAGATCCAGATGTCCGGGCTTCTGGACGTAATCCATATCGTCGGCGGGAATGGTCAGTACCGGGCAAAGGGTGAATTCGTGAATCCAGGTTTCATACAGACGATTCAGCTCTTCCAGATATTCCTGTGAGATATTCTTTTCGTAATCCCGTCCGCGTAGGTGGATGCGCTGGATCAGGATCGGTACAGATGCTTTGAGGTAGATTACCAGATCAGGCGGGGGGAGAAATTCCAGCATGGTGTGGTAGAGAGCCGTGTAAGTATTGAAATCACGTTCGTTAATGAAACCTTGCAAGTGTAGATTACGGGCAAAAATTTCTGCGTCTTCATAGACGCTGCGGTCTTGCAGTACGGTATTAGGCATGCAGGCGATCTCGTGGTGTGATCGCAGACGGCGGGAAAGAAAGTACACTTGCGAATGGAAGGCCCAACCTTTCATATCCTGATAAAAATCTGAAAGGTACGGGTTAGTGGCTTCAGGTTCAAAATAGGGCAGCCAGTCCATGCGCTGTGAAAGCAGGCTGACCAGAGAGGTCTTGCCCACCCCGATATTTCCAGCAACGATTACATGCTTCTGATTCAAGCGAGACCTTCCTTTATCAGTTCTCGGATACGGGGATGCCCCCGATAGATGCCGTGATATTTTTCAGGGATGAGTGCTGCGATCCGACACATAATTTCATCCGTATTCCGCCGGGTACTTTCCTCCCGGTCAGTACGGTCGATGGGTGGCAGGTGATAGGGTCTGCCAAAACGTGCACGGACGGTTGGCCGTTGAAAGCGCGCCAGTTTCGCCATGCAGTCTTCCGTACCGGTGATTCCAACCGGGACGATCGGCACGGAGGTTCGGTCTGCCAGTAATACCGTGCCGCTTTTTGCTTCTAGCATCGTCCCCACCTGGCTGCGGGTTCCCTCCGGGGCAATACCCAGTAACCCACCGGCACGCAAATGTGCCAGTGCCGCGCGCATGGCCGTGTGATCGGCGATTTCACGGTTGATCCAGATGGAATGAGTCGAGCGCACAATCAGAGAGAACAGCGGATTCAGACGGTATTTATCCGCCACCAGAGCACACATGTCATCTCGATTCACGGCAATAAGCAGCAGGGGAGTGTCCATCCGGCTGAGGTGATTGGTGGTTAATATGCAGCCACCCTGGAGGGGGACATTTTCAGTGCCATCCAGTTCAACATGCATCAGGCCGCAGAAAACCGCCTTCACCAGACTCTTGAGTATATGTCTATCCATAGTAAAGTTCGCTACCTATATTTTAAATGCAGGTATCTCTACCTGTGCATTCGTTGAATCGATCCGGTAATAAGGGAGCCAGATCACGCCGAAGGCATCTAAAAAGATATTTACCTTCTGTGGAAGAATAGCCAACGGGGTAATCTCTTTCGCAACTGTCTGCCATTTTTCACGGACTGCCAGTTCCTCCTGAGCCATCCCTGCTTCCATTTCAGTGATTTGCTTTCGAAGAGATTCGATCGTCTGAAGTGATTCATCGACGCTGGCTTTGGCATTGGCTGTCATGCGACGTTTGGTCAAATTACTGCTGATACTTCGTTTTCGTCCGCCTAGCATCCCAATCACCGTATTCAGCCCAGATCCCACTTCTTCGATTGTGCGTTGATTCAGGTTAGATTGGTCCATCGCCAGTTCCCGTTCTTCACGAGCTAACCTTTCTTTCAACACGGCAGTTTTCTTGCGCTGTGCTTCAGCCAGAATAGCCAGATCTTTCTTTAATGCGACCTCAGACTGGTTGACGCATTGAACTGCAAAATCATTTTCAGAAGTACCTGGAGCGGCAGTTAATTTCAATGCCGCATTGGAAAGAAGGCGTAATTCACCCGTCTGGAAGAGCCAGGCACCCAGGTCTTTACGCATGGCAGCCATCAGTTTGGCATCTGCCAGCGGAAGATCCAACGTGGAATATTCTGCGCCTTCCACCCCGCGGGATGTCAACATTTTTTGGTCCAGATTGCCGCTGACATGCTCCTCCCAGTGGATCATGCCACGCCGGTCTGGTTCCATCACGAGAAGACTTTTGCGTAATACATAATCGAGGTTGTACCGCCGGTCGAGGTATCGGATCGATGTCAGGCCGATGAGAGCCGGGCGGTACACAACCCGGGGAGGTTTTCCATTCGCGGGGAGAGGTGTACCTGCCGCGGAAGCACTCTGCGCAGCAGAAAGATTCGTTGGGTGCACATATTCTTCCAGCCCAGCTGGCACAGCCGGGCGAGTATCCGAGAAGACATCCCCGCCCCCTTTGTTGGATGCGGGAGCATCCCTTTCGGATGATGAGGTATCGTTTGTTTTTGGTTTCACGGGAGTGGTTCTTCCAATCCCCGCGAGACGATTGAGGGCAGGAATTTGCGCGCGGGTGAGCGGGCCAGCCAGATAATTCATCGTCCAACGGGTCTGCAGGGTCAGTGGCGAGGACTCGTGCACGTTGTGTAGTAAGAAGACTCTTTTACCAAGAGAGGAGATGAGTTTATCGAATTTCGCGCGATCCATTCCCCCGGCAACACCTTCCAGACCATCCAACAAACGCTGTTTGTCTTGATCCGTCTGCAGTTTTCCAATGAACCAGGTTCCCGCGTTGGAAAGGGCTTTGTAGTCCACATCCACCGGGTTCTGGGTAGCCAGCAGCAACCCGACCCCGAATGCCCGCGCCTGTTTCAACATACGCAGAATGACCATTTTGGAAGGCGGGTTTTGCAGCGGTGGGAGGTAGCCGATGATCTCATCAAAATAGATCAACGCGCGCAGACTGCCAGTACCGCTCTGCTGGCGCATCCACGCCTCAATGGAAGAATAGAGCAGGGTGACAAAGAACATGCGTTCTGTATCTGTCAGGTGGGCAATATAGAAAATACTGTGCCTGGGGGCGCCTTCGGCGGTGTAAAGCATTTTTGCAATATCCAACCCATCTCCAGACATCCATACCGCAAAAGCGGGGGAAGCCAGAAAGTTGTTAAGCTGCAAAGCCAGGGCATCCCGATCTTTTTGCGGGAAGAATTTATCCAATGGGAAGACCCCCAGTTTATCAAACGGTGGGGTTTGGGTTTGAAGTATCAGCTCTGACAGATCCAGGTCTTTTCCCTGGCTCCAGGCATACTGGAAAATATTTGTCAGGAGGATATGCTCGCGAGAACGGACTGGGTCGATATCACTGATGCCAACCAGCCCGAGCAAAGCGGAAACAGTGCTGGTAATTTTTTCCATCAGAGCACTGCCTTCCAGATCTCCGGCAGGGGCTTTCAGGTTGGCCAGAATACTAACAGGCACACCCGCATCGGAACCGGGTGTATATAAACAAAACTTTACAGACTGCTGCAAAGCAGAGATGCGCTCTGCGTCGATTCCCCAACCAGCCTGACCCTCACTCCATGTACGAGCAGTTTCCGCAGCAAATTCAGTCTGGCTTTTTCCTGCTTTACGGGCAGCATCCGGGTCCACCCAGGGCTCAAAATCTGCTGGCAATTGGCCAGGAAAGTGAAGCAGCAGGTTTGTCAGGTCCCCTTTGGGGTCGATGATGATCGCTGGCACTTTTTGCAGAGCCGCTTCTTCCAGTAGGCCGATACACAGGCCGGTCTTCCCCGAGCCCGTCATACCTGTCACCACGCCGTGGGTAGTCAAATCTGCAGGGTCATAATACAGGTTTTCAGAAGTAGCTTTTCCGGTTGCGGGGTCTACTTTGCGTCCTAGAAAAAACGATTTGCTTGGATCCATAAAATCTCCTTGCGTGACAGCGCTCAATTGATTATAGCAGAATCAAGTGTTCCAAATCTTGACCTATAGTGTACAATTAATCATCAAATGTTTGTAACAATCCAGATTTCTATGTAATCATTCAATCACGAGGGCAGACCATGAAGGTAACCGTCTCACAAGCGAATTTGGCACACGGCCTGGGTATTGTTACGCACGCGGTGGCATCACGTACCACACTGGCGGTGCTTTCCAATGTTTTACTGGCAACGGATGAAGGCCGGCTGCGTCTTTCGGCAACGAATCTGGAAATGGGCATCACCTGCTGGATCGGCTGTAAAATCGAAGAGGAAGGTTCCATCACCATCCCAGCCCGCACGCTGACCGACCTGGTGAATACCCTGCCTGTGGGTGAAGTGCGGTTGACCCTTAACACACGCACCCAAAGCATGGAGATCAAATGCGGTACAACTTCCAGCGAGATCAAAGGCATTGATTCGCAGGAATTTCCACCCATGCCGATCGCCGATCTGGATGGCGGGGTTGAATTAAATCTGGCAGACCTCAAAGAGATGATCACACAGGTGATTTTCGCAGCTTCCACAGATGAAGCACGCCCAGTTTTGATGGGTGCTCAAATCAGCATTAATGAGAATACCGTATCCATGGCAGCCGCCGATGGTTTCCGCATTTCGGTTCGCAGCGGGCAGTTGTCCACACCGGTCAGCGAACCGGTTTCTATCATTGTTCCGGCACGCGCACTGGCTGAGCTAGCCAGAGTCACAATGGATGGTAGTGATACAGTCCGCATGTCTATACCTTCCGGCCGCGGGCAGGTGATCTTCTCCCTTAAGGATATGGAAATTGCATCACAGTTGATCGAAGGTAAATTCCCAGATTTCAATCAGATCATACCCAAGGCTTTTAAAACTCGCACTGTCATTACCACAGCGCAATTTCTGAAAGCCTGCAAACAGGTGGAAGTCTTTGCCCGTGAAGGTGCCTATGTCTCAAGACTGAATCTGAAGCCGATGGAGGGTGGCCCAGGTGAAGTGGAAATGAACGCAGCCAATGAAGAGACTGGCTCCTCTGATGTGGTGCTAGATGCAACTATTGATGGGGCGCCGCTGCTGATCGCTTTCAATGTGCGCTATCTGCGAGAAGTGTTGGAAGTGATCAGGACCCCGAATGTGGCACTTGAAACCAGCGCTAACAATACGCCCGGGGTCATCCGCCCGGTAGGAGATGACTCATATACCCATGTCATCATGCCGATGCATCTTTAGGCAGCTTTGATTGACACTAACATCCCCGCTGAGCGGGGATGTTTTTCTTTACACAGTATGCACTGCAGTGCCATCCCCCGTCAGCGTTTTGCTATAATGGATGAATGCTGCCTTATAATTTCCTCCCCGATGTCAGTGAAAAAATGCTTACCACCTACCTGACACTTCGCCAGTACCCCATCTTATGCGGAAGGATTCGCTCGCGCATGCGAAAACAGATGTATTCCATGGGTATTCTGCAAAGGGATTTCTTTGAGGACGAGGTCCGGCAGGCAGCGCTCCAATCGCAGCAACGGGAAGGATTGCGTAACCCATTTCAGGAGGAATCTAACGACGTTTGGGAATTACGCATCTGCGCGATGAGGGACCAACTGACTGACTATTATTTTTCCATGCATATGACGCCCCATGATCTGGAAGAGATCATTGCGCATGTGCTGCAAGAAAAAGGTGTGGAAGCCCGCGATTCACTGCTGACCATCAATCCAGAATTGGCACCCCAAGATCTGGTATTAGAACAGGCCATGATCATCGAAAAGATGCCTGCAGCGGAACGTGAGCATCTGATCGCCCGCCTGAGCGAGTTAAAGGTGGTTCTCATCCGCAGCCTGATCAGTGACCAGTTGCGCTATATTAACGTGGCACGCGAGTGGTTAACGGTCAACGATTTGTTTGAAATCCGCCGGCACAAGATCGGTAATGGACGCATTGGAGGTAAGGCTGCCGGTATGCTGCTGGCCTATCGCATCATGCAAACCATCGGGGAAGAAGCCATCAAACAGAGCATTACCATTCCTGAGACGTATTATCTGGGGTCAGATATCTTTTACAGTTTCATGGAGATCAACAACCTGTTGGGTTGGAACGATCAGAAATACAAACCCGAAGATCAGATGCGGGCGGAGTTTCCGCAGATCGCACGCGAGTTTGAGTTCGGCGCATTCCCCACGGAGGTGATCGACCGTCTAGAAAGCATCCTGTTGCGTCTGGGAAAGAAACCGATCATTGTCCGGTCCTCCAGTCTGTTGGAAGATAATTTTGGAACTTCCTTTGCAGGCAAATATGACAGCTTTTTCCTACCCAACCAGGGTACTCTGGAAGAAAATCTGAGCGAATTAACAAAAGCGGTGGCGCGTATATATTCTTCCACACTTAACCCCAACGCACTGCTGTACCGCCGGGGCAAAGGTTTGCAAGATTACGATGAACGCATGGCGATACTCATCCAGGTGGTGCAGGGGGAGCAGCAGGGACGGTACTTTTTCCCACTGGCTGCCGGCGTTGCGTTCAGTAAGAATCTCTACCGTTGGGCTCCTCAAATCCAACGGGAAGCTGGATTCATTCGGCTGGTTTGGGGAATGGGAACTCGCGCCGTAGACCGGGTGGGCAATGATTACCCCCGGTTGGTGGCGCTGAGCCATCCCCTTCTGCGGCCGAACTCATCCCCCGATGTCATCCGGCGCTATTCCCAGCAGCATATCGATGTTGTAGATCTGCAAAGCAATCAGTTCGTCACACTGCCGATTATCGATGTACTGGATGCTCAGTATGAACATTTGAGATATGTCGCGCAACTGGATCAAGATGGATACCTGAGCTCCCTACGTTCCAGTGTGGTGGAAGGCAGCCTGCGCGATCTGGTGATCACCATGGAGGATTTTCTCAAACGCACCTCTTTTGCTGAGACCATGCGCCTGGTTCTGCATAATCTTGAATTGCGTTATCAGGCGGCGGTTGATTTGGAATTCACTGCCAGCCTCAAACCGGATCTTGAAGGTAAACCCAGTTTGGAAATCTGCCTGTTGCAATGCCGTCCACAGAGCCAGTTGGAAATCGCCGCGCATGTTCAGATACCCGCCTATATTCAAGAAGAAGATATTATCTTTTCGACTGAATTCATGGTACCCGAAGGCTTGATCACGGATATCCAGTATGTGCTCTATGTACCACCGGAAGCCTATTACTCGATGCCGACTCAACAGATGCGCATGGATCTGTGCCGAGCGATTGGCCTCATGAATAAGCACCTGGCGCAGGATGTCTTCATATGTGTTGGCCCCGGCCGCTGGGGAACCAGCAATTCGGACCTGGGTGTCAGTGTCAGTTATGGCGATATCTACAACAGTCGCGCGCTGGTAGAAGTTACCGGTGCGGGTTTCGGAAACGCGCCGGAACCTTCCTTTGGAACGCATTTTTTCCAGGACCTGCTGGAATCACAGATCTATCCGCTGGCAATCTACCTGGATCACGGGGAGACTCGTTTCAATGATTATTTCTTTGACGGTCTGCCTAATCATCTACTGGCTTTCCTGCCCGATCAGGCAGCCATGGCACCTTACTTGCGCGTGATCTCCGTCAATGATTATCGGAGCGAGAATCGTCTGGTACTGGCAATGGATGATATCAAAGGCAAGGCCGTGGCTTATATCAAGCCGGTGACCTTGCCCTGATAAATACAACAGCTATAGAAAATATGTTCTACGGGTAATAAGGGTTAGACTTTTCCAATCAATACTTTACGGTTAAACAACCGCAAGCAGATACGCAGCAGTAGCCAGTCTATCAACCATAGAATAGTGCCAATGATCATCCCAGACAGAACACCCAAATAGATCCACCCTGTAGCTTGTCCAACCACCAGGCCCAGGACCAATAGCACCAGCATACCACCCGATTGATAGGCTTCCATAAAGGTAGCCACGCGGGCGGATACCAGCACGGTTACCAGGACACCCAACAAAGCGACTGCCGGGGTGATCCAGAAGATTAATGGCCACCAGCCGGGCAATGGGAACCACAACCTACCCATCACAGGATATCCGAGTGTATTGGTGACAGCCGTGTAAAGAATGAAGGATAGAATCGAAAAACCTACAGCAGGCAGCAGCGCTGCCAACACTTTCCCGGTGAACAGCTCGGCATCCGTCGCCGGTGAGTACAGCAAGCCTTCGAGAGTCTTACGTTCTTTCTCGCCCGCAAAGGATTCTGCGGCAACAATGGAGGAGACCATCAAAGGCATGACGAGGAACATCGGGGCAAAGAAGTATCCCAGGATGGCGAATGGAATCAACTGGTCTGACGTCAAACCCGAAAAGAGCGCCTTGATTTCATCTGGCAAGACAGACAGCACCTGAACCGGGTCCAGGTTGGTTGTTGCCATAGTAGATTGAAAGAACGATAGTCGGGGGAGTAATAGAAAGAGAGCCGGAAGAAACACAAAGAATACGAGTGGGATAACGGCTACTGGCACCCAGGCGGTACGGTTACGTGAGACTTCCAGCAGATCTTTCTGGAGGATGGCTTTCAAGACACGGGTTCTCATACCTGACCTCCGTGGTTTTTTCTCAGCAGAAAATAGATCTCTTCCAACGAGACAGGCTGTGGTTCTACTCGTGAGATCCTTGCACCAGCAGCCACCAGGGTGGTTACTACAGCGGGGATGTCTGAGGGGTCAGCGAGACCCATTAGAGCCGTACCACCATCCCACTGGATGGAGCGTAAACCACGGCACTGAGAAATCTTTTCCGTGAGATTGGTCGGTACAGGTGTTTCCATGTCGATCTGCACCCGGACACCCGGGAAGAGAGCTGCAGCAAGCTCCGCAGGGGTACCACAGGCCAACCTCCGACCAGAGTCAATCACAGCCACACGATCGCACAGGCGCTGGGCTTCCAGTAAGTTATGCGTACAGAGGAAGACCGTTCGTCCACCCTCCCGGCTGATTGCACGGATCAGCTCGTTTACCTGGAACGCAGATTCGGGGTCCAGAGAGGAGGTGGGTTCATCCAGGAACAACAACTCGGGATCATGAAGCAAAGCTCGGGCAAGGGCTACCCGCTGCTTCATCCCTTTTGAGAATCCGGCAACCCGTTCTTTTGCGCGAGATTCCAGGTTGAAAAGATTTAAGACTTCAAAGATGCGCTGTACGAGCTTCTGTTGTGAGATTCCACAAATATTTCCGTAGAATCGAAGGTTCTCCGCAGCAGAGAGGCGCTCATATAAAGCCGGAGTTTCAGTCAATATCCCAGAACGGGCGCGGATTTCACTCCCATGGTTCTGAGGGTCCAACCCGAAAACTGACAGGGAACCAGAGTCGGGGGGAAAGAGCCCATTGAGCAACCGGATGGTCGTGGTTTTCCCGGCGCCATTTGGCCCCAACAGGCCGAAGATCTCCCCGGGGTGGACGGCCAACGAGAGACCGTCCAGAGCCCGAGTCATGCCAAAAGATTTGGTGACGCAATCTAATTGGATCATGAAAACTCCTGCAAATGTTTCACGTGAAACATTACGCGGAAGGGTGCAGCTGGCGATACAGCACATAGGAGTACACAACCAGCCCCAGTGCAGATGTCAGCAACGGCACCATCATGAACCAAATAGACTGGGCGGGAAATACTAATCCCAACAGGCTAAGGATCGCGCTGACCTTGAAAGCCCGGCCGCCAGCGGTATGGGTCTTTTCCCAAACGGTATTATCACTCAACGTCCACGGGGTGCGGATGCCGATAAAGAAGTTTGGCTGCGCATGCGAGATCATTGAGCCGGCAGCGAAGAAGATAACAGCAAAAGCAGGTATCATCCAGGTGATGAAATCCACCTTAATTCCCAGATTCCAAACCAGAGAGAGGAAGTGAACATAGGCGAAGAATCCCAGGATGATGACCAGAAAGTTGTTGTAGATTCCGCGGAACTTGCGGATGTTTTCACGGCGCGGGTCGATTTGGGGTACGAAGTAGAGTAGTACTGCCAATCCAAGTTGCATAGCAGGTAGAAAGTACAGCCCGAATGTTTTGCTGCTGAAGCCATTGGCCTGACCGAGTTCATCCCAATGGGTCGCCATAACTTCGGGTAACTGGGGGCTAAGTATCAGGCTGCCTGCCAGTGAAGCGAGAATAAAAACCGCGATCAAGATCAGGGTATTTCTGTTCGACATAAGTTCTCCTTGGTGGATTGTTTCACGTGAAACTAAGATTCAATGTTCGGCTGATGATTCTGAGCCATTGCAACCATGCCCGATAAACCACCGAGGTTCATGGTCTCTACCGCGCTGCTCGGAACGATCACCAGCGCGCCTTTGGCTTTCAGACCTTCGAAAAGCATATTCATGGCCCGTAAATGCAGGGCGGTCGGGTTATTCTCATAAGACTTGGCTGCCTCCGCGAAACTGTGTGCGATCTGCATCTCGGATTCACCCAGGATGACACGAGCCTGGCGTTCGCGCTCCGCCTGTGCCTGCCGGCTCATGGCATCTTCCAGGTCAGTCGGGATGACAACATCGCGAATCTCCACGGAAGAGACGGTGATTCCCCAGGGAGCTGTACGTTCATCGATGATCTTCTGTAAATCAGCATCCATACGGGCGCGACCAACCAGAATATCCGCCAGGGTCATCTGACCAATGATCTCGCGCAGGGCGGTCTGGGCAGCCCAGCTGATTGCGCCTTTGTAATCTTCCACTTCCAGTGCAGCTTTCTCGGCATCCCACACGCACCAGAAGAGCACGGCATCCACATCCACCGGCACCGTATCACGCGTCAGGGTTTTCTCGGCGGAGAAAGGTGTGACCATCACACGATGGTCAATCCAACGGGGGGTCATGTCGATCAACGGGATCAGCCAGAACATGCCGGGGCCTTTCAAAGCACGGAACTTACCAAACCGCAACACGACTGCTTTTTCCCACTGCTGGGCGATCTTGAAGGAAAACATTAGCAGAAAACCGAGCAGCATCAAGGGGAAGACGACCAGTAAAATCTGAACATCGGTCCAGATGCCATCTTTGATGGCTGCGATGGTTACACCAACCACCATACAGATGGTAAAGAGCAGTATGGCAATTCCATTGACGTGAACATTGTCCACCTGAGGGGGTTGGTTTTTATTGCCTTTCTTGATTTGTAGCGTGTTGATACTCATTTTTCTCCTTTTATTTTCTCAGGGCTTTCTGCCCGGATGATCTCTTCTATTTGATGGCATATGTCCTTTTTCGAAAAACCAAGTTGCTGTGCTTCAGACAGGTATTCGCGAGTAAGTTCGTCCAGGGAGCGCTGCCGGATCTCAGCCAGCACCTCAGGCGCTGGTACCTCTGTAATGTAAGTACCCCGGCCTTGCTGGGTAGAAATCAGCCCGGCTTCATCCAGGATGCGGTAGGCTCGCGCGATGGTGTTGAAATTTACCCGCAACTCTGCGGCCAGTTGGCGCACCGTGGGCAGTTGATCTCCCGGCTGCAAATCACCTACCGATACCTGCTGGCGAATTTGGTCCACCAACTGCAGGTACACCGGCTCACTATTTCTAAACGATACCTGTATCTGCTTCAACCATCAACCTCCTATAATGTATCATTGTATCTTTGTATGATTGTATGCTAATATTATCGCCCTGTCAAGGGGTGCTGGCACCATTAAGAAGAGCCCTCAGCACCTGGCTGAAGGCTCTTTGCGCTTTCAGGTATGTTCAGATCATCCAGATACACTCAAGCTTTGGCGGATCTGCTTTGCAATGGCTTGCGACCGTTCCTCCGCAATGCCGATGTATTGATCCACATGGAAAAGTTTCGTTAGCTCTTCTGGTGACAGCAGTGTGGTAACCCGTGCGTCACTTTCAATAAGAAGGCGTAAAGGGTTTCCTTCGCCATTTTCCATAGCTTTCCAGGCTGCCATGCTGTGGACGCGAAGAATCTCGTGTGCCTGTTGCCGGTCCAATCCCTTACTGGCAAGCGCCAGCATGATCCGTTCTGTAGCCGCGAAAGGAGCATAGGTTGAGAGGGTTCTATTAATATGATTCCGGCGGATCTGTAAATCGGAGAGGACCCGCTTGAATGCCAGCAGGATCTCATCAGTGATCAGAAATGCTTCAGGCAGCACGCTGCGGCGATTGGCGCTGTCATCCAATGTGCGTTCCAGAATGGATTGGGAGTAATTGTTCCAAACGACAGCGGGCAGTGCAGAAAGCTCCCGGGCCAGCGAATTGATCTTTTCCAATTCTACAGGATTACGTTTAAATGGCATGGCGGAAGATCCGACTTGATTGGTGCTAAATGGTTCCGCGGTTTCGCCGATGACTTCAGATTGCAGCAGACGCAGGTCCAAGGCGAACTTGTAAAGGGTTGCCCCCAGGCTGGATAGTACGTTTAGCACTTCAAGGTCTTGTTTACGCGAATAAGTCTGAGTTGCGGCAACGAAAAAAGGCAGCCCCAGTTTTTGGCTGATCTCATCTTCGAACGTTTCAAAGTTCGCTTCCCCAAGAAGGTACAAGTATCCAGCGGCATTGCCCACTGCGCCTTTGAAGCCTTTTCCGCGCAGGCAGGTAAATGTTCTAACCAGTGATTGCCAGTCGGACAGCAGATCTTGACCCATGTTGGCCAGCCGGTACCCCAGTGTCGTCGGTTCAGCGGGCTGCAGGTGCGTAAAAGCCATTACCGGGAGGTCAGCGTGGGTTTCAATCAGGTTGGCCAATGTCTCCAACAGACTGGCCAGGCGCATCCGCAGCAGAGATACCCCCGCGCGCAATTGCAGGGCTTCCGCATTATCTTTGATGTCCATGGAAGTTGCCCCCAGGTGAATGACCCCTCCCCCGGTTGGGCACTGGTTGGCGAATACTTTCAGTTCAGCCATCAAGTCATGATGGATCTCTTTTTCAATCGCAAGCGAGCGCGTAATATCCAGTTCAGCGGAATGGCACCGCAAATCAGCTGCCTGAGCGGCTGTCACCAGTCCGTAATTCACCTGGGCTTCCGCAAGAGCCACCCAGCACCTGCGCCAGAGCAGCCGCTTGTGTTCTTCGCTCCAGATGCTGCGCATTTCATCCGACCCATACCGCCAGCTGAAAGGGCTTTGATAGGTATTGAAAGAGCCTGTCATACTCCGGCTTTCTCCACGACAGCGTTGCGTTCAGGTCCGACAGAGATTCGGCGAACCGGCACGCCGCAGGCTTTTTCTATGAATGCCACATATCCGCGGGCAGTCTCCGGGAACTGGTTGTAATCCCTCATGGGACGTAAATCTTCCTCCCAACCGGGTAGACTGGTATAAATGGGTTCCGCTAAACCCAGAGATCGGGCATCTGCAGTGGTATCCAGCAGCGAGACTTCACGACCATTTACCCGGTAGGCAGTACAAATGGGAATTTCATCAAACCCAGAGAGAACATCCAGTTTTGTTAAAAAGAGCTCGGTGATCCCATTGATCTCCACGGCATACCGCAGCAGGGGTAGATCCAGCCAGCCAACTCGCCGTGGACGGCCCGTGGTGGTACCATACTCATCCCAGGGATTGCTGCCGGTGCCGCGCAGCGCGATAGCACCATCCCCGGTGACTTCAGTCGGGAAAGGCCCTGCGCCAACCCGCGTTTGAAAAGCTTTAGTTACACCGACCACGCAGCGCGCGGGGGTGATGCCAATCCCCAGCCCGCTGAAAACACCGGCCGCGGTTGTGCAGGAACTGGTCACGAAGGGGTAAGTTCCCTGTTCCAGGTCAAGGAGAGTTCCCTGTGCGGCTTCTGCCAGCACGACCTGCTTACCCATCAATGCCTGTCGGACGATCGGCCCCACCCTGCGAATGTATGGCTGCAGGATAGCCGCATTTTCCAACATCACACGGGAGATTTCCTGTCTGTCCAACCCGGGGTGTTGGTAGCGGCTGCGCAATTCCAAATCGATCGAGGACAGGTGCTCATCCAGCCGATCTTTGAAAGAAGCCAAGTCCAACATTTCGCCTATCCGCATTCCGCGCCGGGAGACTTTATCAACGTACGCTGGGCCAATGCCGCGCCCGGTTGTGCCGATCTGGCTGCCTTGCAAGGCTGCTTCCTGAGCGGCATCCATCAGGCGGTGCGCCGGGGTGATGAGCGAGGCAGCATCCGCAATGGATAACCGGTCAGCGGTTACCTTCACACCAGCCTGCCGCAACATTTCCATCTCTTGCACCAGTGTCTGAGGGTTGATCACCATACCATTTCCCAGAATACCGATCGTTCTCGGATGTATAAAACCCGAAGGGATGAGGTGGAGTTTATAGATGCGATCCCCAATGGTGACGGTGTGCCCTGCGTTATCTCCACCGTTATACCTGGCAGTGATATCCGCCCCGCGAGAGAGCAGGTCCACTACACGGCCTTTGCCTTCATCCCCCCACTGTGCACCAACGACAATATCCAGCGGCATCTAACCCCCCAACTTTCTGTATTTTTCAAGGTCCACTGAAGCAATGTAAGGCAGATTGCGCCCTTTTTCATCGATATCCAGCCCGTAGCCGACGACGAAATAATCCGGGATCGAAAAACCCAGGTAATCGATCTTGACATCCACCTGATGACGGTCGGGTTTATCCAGCAAGGCGCACAGTTTTAAGCTTCGCGGTTGGCGATCGAGCAATAATTTTGAGACTGTTTTCAGGGTATATCCGGAATCCACGATGTCATCGATCAGGATGACATCCCACCCGCGTATATTGGTTTTATGGTCCGAGTCGATCCGGACAAACCCGCTGGTTTCAGAACCTGAATAAGAAGAGACCGACATAAAGTCCATGGTCATTGGACGGTTGACATGCATCATTAGATCGGTGATGAAAACAACGGCACCTCGCAGCAAACCAAGCAGCAGCAGCCTATCTGAGTCACGGTAATCATCCGCGATCTGACGACCCAGGGTACGCACACGCTGTTGGATCTCGTCCTGTGGGATGATGATCCTGTCAATAAACTGATACGGGTGTTCCATGTCGCCTTCCATGACTACCTCCGCGAACTGGTATAACTCATTGTACCAAATCAAGCCTCTGGCTTAAACAAAAAGAGGAGCGAGTTTGATCTCTTTCCCTCGACCACCCGGTTTAGAACGCTGTAGCGCAACAACCCCGGGGTCAATTGGTTGTTTTCGTATTAAGCGGTAAGATCAAAAGGTCGAGCAGGTTATCAGCCAAAGGAGGATTTGTGAAACATACCCTCATCCCTTTATTAATCCTTATATTTGGATACGGATGCGTCCCATCATCCGATACGGCCAGTTCTCCTATACCTGTACTGTCGGGACAGCAGCCGGTGATCATTTCACAACCCGTCATTACCGGGCAGTCACCTTTCCCGATGGAAGTAACCCGCTGTGGGATGAACAGCCTGTCGGATAATGCCGCCCTTCCTCCCGCGACGGAGATATTTACGCAGCCAGGGTTCACAGTTGGGTATTTTATACCCCCTTCAGGCTTGAATGTCCCATCGGATGTGGTCGTATTGCCCGGGGATGAGATCCTGGTCACATCAAGTCGGTCTGGAAAGGTACAGTTGGTTTCTTCGGAAGGTGAGCTACGGTTGTTCGCAGAAGCAGGCGCTTATTCGATGGGCGCCGATGGAGCGGGAAATCTGTATGGATATTTTTTTCCCAACGGGGATGTTTTCCAGATTATGCGGGGTAAAAAACCCGAGCGAATTGCGCATGTACTAGCTACAGCTTGCGAAAGCACCTTGGCAGTCGCTCCTGATTCCACAATTTATCTTGGCGTGAATTTCTGCGGTGGTAATAACGACTCTCATTCTGCAATCTTCCGCATATTACCTGGACATGAACCGGTTGAGCTGTTGAACACAGGTAGTCAGATGATTCCATCGCTGGATGTAGATGACAGTGGACGATTGTTCGCTGTGATCAATGATCACTTAACTGAAATATCTACACAAGATGGCCGTTACAGAGAACTGGCACAGATACCGGAGTGGCCTTCTTTTCACGGGTTGGTAATGACCGAGGATGGTGGTGCCTACGTTTCTACTGGTGATTTTAGTGATCATGGAAGCTTGTACCATATTTCAATCAGCGGAAATGTGGAGAAGATTGCCCAATTCGTAAATAACGGTCTGGAGGGATTGGCACTCAAATCTGATGGGACAGTGATAGGTACTCAGCGTTCGATCGGAGGTTTGCAGGCGATCCACTCTGATGGGCAAGTGGAAGCCCTGATCGCCCCGAATGGGCTGGTCTCTCCGCACAGCCTGGCTATTTCCACCTGCGGAGAGTTGTTGACAGTCAATGATGAAGCCGGGAGGTTGACCCTGGCTTATCCAGATGGCACCAATATCCCTTATACCCCATTGATCTCCTTCCAACCGCCCCAGACCCATATTGCTTTTTCAAAGGAGGGATGGTTTGTGGCTGGCGAATCTGCACCGGGGTTCCCTTCGCTGGTGAATCAATATGAGAAGACAAAAAAAACCCGTTCACTGGCAGAAGACCTTGCCTGGGTGAGCGGTGTGGCCGTCGGTGAAGACTCTGAAGTATATGTATCTGCCACCGGTGATGGGAAGATCTATCGCCTGGGTTCGGATGGCAGCAAGCGGGAAGTGATCTCAGGGCTTCATTATCCTCAGGCGCTGGCTCTGGCAGCGGATGGTACGCTTTATGCCATAACTGGCGGACAGGGTTTCGGAGATGTTTTTTCGATTCCAGCCGTAGGAGACACGCTGATATCGATCGGTGCGAATGGCGAGATGAGCCATCAGGATCTTCCCGGCATCTCTACGCTTGCTATTGGACCAGATGGTCGAATCTTCGCTGCTGCTGGAGATAAGATCTGGGTACTGCAAGACATGGAGAAGCCTGAGGTTTTTGCCACCGGCTTCCAATCCATTCGGGGATTGGCGTTTGACCTTGCTGGCCGGTTATATGCTGCAGATGATCAGGAGAATGCCATCTACAGGCTGCAGCCTGAGATCCTGGTATATGTGCAAGGTTTAGTAGTAGACACATATGGAAATCCGCTGGCTGATGCGGCGATTCAGGTGATACAAACCGATCCACCGTATGCCGGGGCATTAGCCATCACCGATACGAATGGATTTTTTTCACTGCCGGTAGCTTTCACTGCAAAGCTGAGCGTGGAAAAAAACGGGTATCAGTCTGTAACAATCGAAGTAAGCAGCCCGGCACAACCGGTGAAAATAGTTTTACTCGAAGAATAATTGCCAAACCGGGATATCCTGAACTTACGCAGACAGGAAAGCGATCGATGTGGATTAAAAGAAAACCTTGATTAGACCAAGAGCTTTCTGTTTCCAGGGAACACGGTGTGTCACTTCTCCGCTGCCGGTGCTCAAGTGTCCACGGTTTGCCAGATACCACTGGTAATTGCGCAGCAAGGCTTGTTGATTGGAATACTGCGGGGAATATTTCAGGGATGTCTGTGCTTTTTCGATCGAAACAAAGGAATCTTTTGACGCGGTCTCGTAAATCCACGGGTACAACGGGGACAGCTTTAGTTTCTCCAGGATTTTCAACGCGAGGATGACCGGACCAGCCGGGAAGGGGACGATCTTCTTGCCAAATCCGGCTTCATCCAGGACAGCCTGATAATCTTCTCTCATTGTGGTGAACTCAGCAGCGCCGATGTTGAAGGTGTCGTTGACCGCGCTTTCCCTCAGGGTGAGGCAACTGACAATGACCCGGCACAGATCTTCCACAGCCAGCAGTTGATAGCGATTGTTGCCGGAACCGATATTGGGGAAACCACGGCCTTCGCTGGCCCATTCATAGAAGATGGCAAATACTCCCAGTCGTTCGGGGCCGACGAATGACTTGGGCCGCAAGATCGGCAGGCACATCCCACCGGCGCGAAAGTCCAGGCAGACTTCTTCGGCTTTGACCTTGGCTATACCATAAGGTCCAACACCTACCATTGGGTCGCTTTCATAGAGCGGATGATGATCTGGTACCCCGTACACAGCAGTAGAGGAGATGTGAACGAAACGTTTGACACCATAAGCTTTCGCCTGCTGCAGCAAGATCCGCGTGCCCTCGATATCTGTGGAGAAGATCTCTTCCGGTGTGTAGAGCGGTAATGCCGCAGCGGTATGAATGACCACATCCGCGCCTCGCATACTTTCGCGCACCGCGTTGGGGTCACGGATATCACCCTGTGTGAATTGGATGCGGTCGCGCTCCGGGTAGGTGAAATCTACCAGGTCAATGCCGGCAATATCGGTATAGCCTTCCGCGAGCAGATGTCGCACCAGATTGATGCTGAGAAAACCGCTGATGCCGGTGATGTAGATCTTCATTATGACTCCCTGAATGTTGAAATGGTGATAAGAGGTAATCCTGACCCTTAATATATCATGGTTGCCAGCAACGGAGACCGGCGAAGCCTACCGATAGCAATCTGAGAGGGCGCTCACAGAAGAAGACCCTTGCTTACCTCAGGTAAGGGTTCTCTTGAGGTAGGCTGTTGCCGCGCCCCGACATGTAAGATTCCAGCGATTCCGGAACAAAACATTCCAGGAAGAACACAAATCCTTGTTGCGGCTCCACGATGGCTGTAAATCCGTTAGACGGATACAAATATGTGGCTGTCCCCTGACTGAAATAACTGTACGTGATCAGCTCCGGTTCTCCGTAAGCTATTCTCAGGCTGTCGACAGTCACTTGATCATTCCGGGTCAGTTGACTTATGACCGTGACCACACCTTCGCTGATGATGTATGTATCAGGTATCTCCTCCACAGCGGATGGAACCGTGAGGGTCTCCCCTTCCATGGAAGTAGTTACTGCCATCGGTTCGCCCAGTAAACCTATTAGCTCAGAGCGGGTGGTAACTCCCGGTGTGACTAAAGGGTTGCACAGGGAACCCGTAGGAGGGATGCCGGGTTCAGTTTGTGCGCTGACAGTTTCAGTTAGGTCAGAAGCCGGCGAATATGCACTCTCTTCAGCAGCAGGTTGCGAGCAGGCTGCCAGAAGGACCATGAGGGAAAGGATGGTAATCGCGAACAGACCGCGGTTTTTTTGAGTTGACATACAAACCTCCCGGATTAGTAATCCCATGGATATTCCTGGTTGTTGAAGATTTGCGATTTGATAAACTCATATCGCTGAGGAGATTTCTCGGCGAGAGTGGCTGGCTCTACGACATAGAACATGACCGACTCGCACAGATCTTCTTTGGGGTTGACTGTTCTGGCATAATCACTAACCGGTTGATTATTGGGGTCCACACCCAGATAAGCCCATCTGGAATTGGCGGTTTGCCATGCCCACCCGGTAGCAATTCGATTGGGGTCATCGCGGCTGTTGACCTTAAATCCATTCATGATGGGGCTATTTGAGTTCTCCGCACTGGTTTCATAGACAGATTTGTAATCTTTGTAATAGTGGAAAGCGTGGGTCATTTCGTGAACGATTGTGCCAATGAACTCTTTATCGCCTTCCGTGTCATTTTGAAAGGTTGTTGGAGTCGTTGCCCGGTCATACACCCGGATCGTACGCTCCCAGTAGCGGTAGTCACCATAGACATTCGGGTCAGACGCGCCGGAGACAGTATCGATATAAACGCTGTCGCGAATGACGCGGGTGAATTTTGTTTTATCCCAGTAGGAGTTCGGAAGCTTGCGGATCAGATCATCCAGTAGGCGGAGTTGATGATCAGTCCATTTGGACGTGCCATCGACTATATCGATACCGAACCGTTGCTTAAAGTATTCTTTTGTGATGGGCGTGGTAATTCGCTGGAATTCTTCAGCGGAATAGGATACCTGCCAGGTGCCGGCTGCAGTAAGGACCTGACCATCCCCGCTGCCGGTGCCATCCGCGCGGAAGATTCCCTGCCAGGTGCCATTCCATGTCTCGCTGATCGAGTTGCTGCCACATGTGGCATTCATGGTCCAAACAACCGTTCCGGTTACTATACCGCCATCTCCGCCGGCAAAGGTTCCATCCACCGTCCCGGAGTTTACGAATGTGCAGCCATCTTTACTGCCCGATCCATCCAGGGTACCTGTGACCGGACCGCCATTTGGAGGGAAAGAAATTACGATGGTATTGCAGATACCCTGGGCGCATAGTTCACCCGTGGCAGGAATCACTTCCGCCTGCGCGTACACGGGTAAAACTGGCAACAGCAGTAGAGAGAGCGTAACCAGAGTGATCAGGAGTTTTTGGATAGTTAAACGCATGGAACACCTCCATCCCCAGGGTTGGGTCGACCATTTAATCAATATTATAGTGATTTTGCTGGATGGGTAAAAGTAGCCTTCGGTTTCAACGCGGGTGGAGCCTATGAAATGGCTGTATTGATCTCAAGGAGAACTTTTTCTACTTTCTCAACGCTAATTCCGTACTGAGCCACCTGGGGTATCCCCAGTAGTGACCGTAATGTCATCGACTTGACGAAAGCGATCATGGGATGACCCGCGAGGTCCGGGGCTTTTTCCAAAAGGATCTGTCGGGCGACTGCATTTTCCAGCAATTCAGAGAGGGTGGAATCGAGGGTAAAGGGCATAGTAACCTCCGGAATATCGAAAAAGAATAAGTTGAATTACCGTCCGGCGTTGAAACGATAAACATGCACGCCTACTGGGCAGCCATCCCCACCCGTGGCGCAGAGAATACATTCTCCATTCTCCATAGTCCCACTCTGTACCATTGCGTTCACATCCAGACTCATCGGGTACTGACTGGTGCGTGACTTGCCGTTTGAGCAGAGTTCAGAGATAGCCTGCAAGCGCAGGGACGACCAGGCTTTTATGTTGCGCAGTTTTCGGCCTGGGATCATGATGGGTGACATCCAGCAGATGGCGTGGCACCCCGCACGCCGGCCGATGGTCAAAGACAGGGTCAAAAAAACGCCAAATCCATATAGTAGTGGGTGAATATGGATCATCCGTTTATTATATATGCAGGTGTACTACTTCACTCATCAAAATCCGGTAATATTCCGGATTCAAAACTGGTGGATTGGCGTAAAGTGCACTCGCTCTCCCGGTACGGAAGGTGCGGGCACTTCACATTGACACTAGATTGCAGTGGTGTTAGAGTAATCAATGGTTTGTTTGCTCAAAAGATCAACAACCAGCTGGTATTTATCTTACTGTCAGGAGAATGGACTATGAAGATCATCGAAGTGGAACATCTCACCAAGTTTTACGGCAAATCCCGTGGCATTGTGGATGTCTCCTTTAACGTGGAGGAAGGTGAGGTTTTCGGTTTCATCGGGCCCAATGGAGCCGGTAAATCCACCACCATCCGCCTTTTTTTGTCGCTCATTTACCCCACCGGAGGATCCGCACGGATCTTCGGCAAGGATTGCATTGCTCATGGCCCTGAGATACGTCAGGAGATCGGTTATCTCCCTTCTGAAGTGTTTTATTACGAAGGGATGAGGGTGCTAGACCTTTTGAAGTACTCCGCCAGTTTCTATCAAAAAGATTGCTCCCGACGGATGTATGAACTGGCCGACCTGATGGAACTCGACCTGAAGCGCCGTATTGATGACCTGTCTTACGGTAATAAAAAGAAAGTGGGTATCGTGCAGGGATTGTTGCACTCACCCCGACTCATCGTTCTGGACGAACCAACCTCTGGCTTGGACCCATTGATGCAGCAGAAATTCTTCAACCTGATCCGCGAAGAGAATAAACGCGGCGCTACAGTCTTCTTCTCTTCGCACATCCTCGGTGAGGTCCAGAAGATGTGCGACCGGGTGGCAATTATCAAAGAAGGCAGTATCATCAATGTTCAGGATATCAAGACCCTGCAGAAAGATAATTATAAGAAGATCAAGGTCACGGGCAGCGGATTAGATGAAGCGGCGTGGAAATTGGACGGAATCACCGGGCTGGATCACACGAATGGAACGGTCAGTTTCTTTTACAAAGGCGATATCAATACAGTCGCAAAACTGGTCAGTAAGCAACCGATCAGTGACCTCACCGTGGAAGATCTGACGCTGGAAGAAATATTCATGCATTATTACGAATAGGACGCGATCATGAATATTTACAGGCACGAATTCCTCACACGCATTCACTCTGTGGCGATCTGGTCTGTCTCGATTGCCGCGCTGATTTTTGTATTCACATCCATATCCTCCGGTTTCACAGAAAAAGCCGCGTTGCTAAACCAGATGATGGCAAACTTTCCACCCCAGTTATTGCAGGCTTTTGGCATGGCGGAGATGGATTTTTCCAGCATCCTGGGTTATTTCGGTTTGATCTTTCTTTTCTGTCAAATCTGTCTGGGCATCCAGGCTGCCAATTACGGCTTCGGGCTGGTCTCGATCGAAGAGAGCGAGTTTACGGCAGATTTTCTTCTTGCTAAACCGGTCAACCGCTCGTTCATTTTGACTGCCAAATTGTTATCAGCACTGACCAGCCTGACGATTACCAATGCGGTAGTCTGGGCATCTACTTTCTTCTTTCTCTCCGTGTACGACAAAGGCGCCGGGTATGACGTCAAGACGCTAGTTATTTTACTTGCCAGCATCACGGTCTTCCAGCTAGTCTTTTTGGGACTGGGCGTTTTCATCTCTCTGCTGGTAAAGCGGGTTCGCAGTGTCACTCCTTTTTCTATGGCACTGGTCTTTGGCACGTACACCTTCAATGCTTTCAGCGGTATGCTTGGAGAGAAGAGCCTGGATCTGCTCACCCCGTTCAAACACTTTGATCCAAATTTTATTGTTAAAAACTCCAACTGGGATTGGCCACTGGTAGCGATCAGCATCAGCTTTATTGTGGTCAGCATTCCAGCAAGTTACTGGCTATATAACCGGCGTAACATCCCCTCGGCGGTATAGGAGGATATCTGTGAACATTTTTTTTCGTGAACTCAGGGCCAATACCAAATCGCTCCTGGTTTGGAGCATCATCATTGTATTGTTCAGCGTGGTGGGTTTTTCCAAATTCCAGGCATATTATGGTAATCCGGAGATGTTGGCAGTTTTGGATGCCATGCCGCCGGCGATGCTGGCAGCATTTAACCTGAATGCCTTCAATCTGACTACCATCACCGGCTTTCTGGGTGTGATGGCAGCCTACAACGCGTTGATGCTTTCCATAAGTGCAGTTCTCTGGGGCAGTGGCGTAATCGCCCGCGAAGAACGCGACAAGACGGTGGAATATTCACTGACCCTGCCGGTCACGCGTGAGCGGGTGGTGATCGCCAAAACCGCGGCCATGATCGTCTGCAGCGCCATCCTCCTACTGGTTACCTGGGGAAGCATGGCGCTGATGTCTCGCTCGTACCATCCAGACGATGCCTATTACCGCTATCTGGCGCTCAACATGGTCTCCTATTTCATCATGCAGATGATCTTTCTATCCGTGGGTGTGTTGATGGGCAGTGCGATGAAGAGACACAAGCTCTCAGGTTCTACGGCTTTATGGGTCTTGCTGGGCACATATTTCTTATCTGTATTGATCGGCCTCAACAGCGATCTGGATCCATTAAAATATCTGACCCCCTTTAAATATTTCGACCCTGCGCAGATGCTGCGGGATGGCGGTTTGGAAACAGGTTATATCTTCCTTTCCGCTGGAATCTTTATCCTCTGCCTTTTGGGGGCGGTGGTGGCATACCGCCGAAGGGATTTGTATATCTAGACGATTCAACCTCACATCCAAACGAACCTCCGCTTAGATAAGAGCGGAGGTTTTTATTCACAAGATCTTCACATCTTCTTCAAAGTATCTCCATAACCGTTGATTATCATTTTACCCGCCTGACAAGGACCCGGTTAAAGGGGATAAGGCGCATTATGGATGAGGAGAGAGATATGTTTATGAAGATGAAGAAACACTGGAAGATCGTATCCCTGGCCGGTATTGTGATCACTGGCACCCTCCTACTGGCTGCAATTTTCGCTGGTGGAAAATCGGAAGAAGAGGTTGCACCGCTGCAGACAGCCAAAGTACGCACGGGGGACATCCGGGTGACCGTCAGCGGATCTGGCTTCAGCACACCCTCCAATCGCGTGGAGCTGGCATTTGCATCTGGCGGAACGGTATCCGCTATTTACGTGGTTGAAGGGCAGGGTGTTAAAGAAGGTGAATTGCTGGCAGAGTTGGATAATCGCCCACAGGTTGTGCAGCTGGAGTTAAAGGAGTTGGCGCTGCAAGCCCTCATATCTCCCGATGCGCTCAATGCGGCAGAGATCGCCAGATTGACCGCGCAGGATTCCCGGGAAGATGCACTCACATCCCTGCAATATTTGATCAGCCGAACTGTGTATAACAGCGAAGTAGATCTGGCCAATGCTACCTCCGCACTGGAGACAGCAAAAAATGATGGGGCCAGTCAGAGTCTTATTGAAAAAGCACAGGTACAGGTGGACGAAGCTGAAAGAAGACTGTCTTCTGCCAGGGCATACTATAAAAATGAGTATATTCCAACCGTTCTCGGTTACGAGCCGACTTCTGAAGAGATCAGCCTGGCTCGGGCACAGGTGCGCACAGCCGAGCTGGCAGTGGAAGATGCCAACCTTACCATTGAACGTCTGAGCAGCGAAGATGCCTGCGCCGATATGACCACGGTGGGTTCATTCACCTCAAAATTAAACCAGGCTTGTCTGGATATCGAACTGGCTCAGTTAACCCTGGATGGCACCCATCTGGAAGCCCCCTTCGCGGGTCGGGTAATGGCTATCGATTTGGTAGCCGGGCAGGGCGTGAATACCGCCCCCGTGCTGGCAGTAGCCGGTGACAGCATGTTGGTTCATTTCTATCTCGAAGAGGCTGACCTTCCCGGTGTGGCTGCAGGGTTAAAAACCAACATCACCTTCGATGCCTACCCCGATCTGCTTTTTAAAGGAGAGCTGGTGCGAGTGGACCCAGAGTTGGTTCTTGTGGATGGCACGCCGGCAGTCAGTGTCTGGTCTACCCTGAACGCAACGGAAAAGGACTCCGTACTGCTGGGTGGAATGACTGCGGAAGTAGAAGTGGTAATTGGTGAAGTAGAGCAAGCCATTCTGGTACCTGTACAGGCGCTGCGCGAGTTAGCCCCGGGTTCTTACGCTGTCTTTGTACAGACAGCCGATGGAACCTTAAAGATGACACCGGTCACCGTTGGCTTACGCGATATTGCCACCGTCCAGATTCTTTCAGGTGTTCAGGCTGGTGATGTTGTCTCCACGGGCCTGGTGGAAACGAAATAAGGAGTCTGATGAATGCCACATTGATCGAAGTTAAAGATCTGAAGAAAGTCTATGGAGGGGAAGCGGATTCCGAGGTTTGTGCGCTGGATGGTATGAATGCCAGTGTGGAACGGGGAGAATTTACCGCCATTATGGGGCCTTCCGGCTCTGGAAAATCCACGTTGATGAATATTCTGGGTTGCCTGGACACTCCCTCGGCTGGCCAGTATATTCTGGACGGCCAGAATGTGAGCGGGTTGAGTAAGGATGCCCTGGCGGATGTTCGCAACCAGAAGATCGGTTTCATCTTTCAATCGTTCAATTTGCTGCCCCGGCTTTCAGCTCTGGAAAATGTCTTGCTTCCGCTATTGTACGATACCCGCGAAGCCCAGCCGCAAGAAAGGCAACGTCAGCGCGCGATTACTGCTCTGGAATCTGTAGGCCTGGGGCATCGAATGGGGCATCACCCCAATCAATTGTCTGGCGGGCAGCAGCAGCGCGTGGCAATTGCCCGGGCTCTTATCAACCAGCCGCCGTTGATCCTGGCAGACGAGCCAACAGGCAACCTCGACTCAAGATCCAGCGTGGAGATCATGGCTCTTCTGCATGATCTTCACAAGCAAGGAGCGACCATTGTCATGGTCACGCATGAGCCGGATATAGCCAGGCATGCAGGTCGCGTTCTGTGCGTTCGCGATGGCCGACTGATCTCTGACGGGCGGGGTGGTAACAATCCCTGTCTGGCGCGGGAGGTGGCAGCATGAACTACTCCCGTATACTGCGCATAGCCTGGGATGGACTGATGCTGAATAAAGTTCGTTCCTTTCTGACTACGCTGGGTGTCATCATCGGTGTGGCATCTGTGATCGTAATGATGTCGGTTTCCGCTGGAGCTGAAGCGGCCATCGCAGAGCAGATCAATTCGCTGGGCGCAAACCTGCTGATCGTCTCACCTATGCGGGGTATTCCCGGGGCTAGCCGCACCCTCTTATATGAAGATGCCGAAGCTATCGGTGAAACCGTGACCGGTATTGTGGGCTTCTCCGCGGAGCAGACCCCTGCCCCACAAACTATTAAAGCCAATGGCATAACCTTAGAGTCCATAGCCGTGGTTGGTACCAGCGCGGATTTTCCGCAGGTGCGCGACTATCCACTGGCAGAAGGCTATTACTTCTCAGCCGCGGACAATGACCGAAAATTGAAGGTGGCAGTGATCGGTTCCGGGCTGGCAGCAGACCTGTTCGGCGAGGAGAGCGCTCTCGGCCAGACGATTACTGTGGGTAGCACCAAACTGACTGTCATTGGCGTGATGGCCAGCAAAGGGGTGGTAGGCGATGTGGATTACGACGGCCGGGTGTATGTGCCGATCCATGTGGTCTTCCAAAAATTCATGACGACCTCGTTGATGAATAAAGATTCCGTACGGACGATCTATATCAAAGTTGAATCGCAAGAGAAGTTGGATAGTGTAACCATGCAAGTGCAGAACCTGCTGGCCAACCGGCATGATGTGGATCCTGCAAAGCCGGACTTCACCATCCAGACCCAGCAGGATGTGATCGCGACCCAGGAAGCGACCACTGCAGCTTTTCGCGACTTACTTGCCTGGGTTGCAGGGATCTCATTGCTGGTAGGCGGGATTGGCATTATGAACATCATGCTTGTGTCTGTGACGGAACGTACCCGTGAGATCGGCTTGAGGATAGCCATTGGCGCGCATCCCTCATATGTCCGCGCCCAATTTCTGCTGGAATCCATGATACTTAGCCTGGCCGGGGGAGCAATGGGTGTTGTGATCGGTATTGCCACATCCGTCCTGTTTGGAGCATTCGGCGGTATGAGAACACAGATCGTTCCGTTGTCCATCCCGTTGGCGTTTGTGGCAGCAGCTGGCATCGGTATATTCTTCGGATACTACCCTGCCGGTCAGGCAGCCAGGCTGGATCCAATCGTTGCCTTACGGCATGAATAATTAAGATAACCAAGGAGAAAAAGAAATGAGATCAAAAAAATGGATATTGACGCTGATGATCGCTGCGCTGCTGGTGACCGGTTGCGCTGCCGCTGCTCCGGCTGCTGCAGGAGTCGAGGAACCTGTTGCGCAGGCAGCGGTAACAGTGCCTGGCGCAGAGTATGTCTCTGAACCGGTAGTTGTTCTGGCTGAAGACCTCCCGATAGATTATGATGATGCTGCCAACATCCGCAGCCAGCTGGCTTATGGAATCTTAAAGCTGGATGGTACCCCGAATGCGATCACCTCTGAGCAGGCTGCAGCGCTGCTGCCTCTCTGGCAGGCTGTTCAGCTCTTTTCGAGTGACCCCACAACGGCTTCTGCCGAATTAACCGCGGTGCAGGATCAGATCGCCCAGACACTGACGCCAGAACAGTTCCAGGCCATCCTGACCATGCGCATCACCAACACCGAGTTGAACGCCTATTACGGAGAACTTGGGATCACTGTCTCTACCCCGGAACCGGGCATGGTACCTGGCTCGAAGAAGAATATGTCTGAGGAAGACCGACAGGCAACCAGGGCTGCTGCCCAGGCTTCTGGCATTGAAACCGGGAGGGGGCAGGCTTCGAGAACCGCTTTGATCGATAAAGTGATCGAATACCTGCTGTCGCATTAATTAAGTGATCCTGGAGTACCAAACGGACAGGTAAAACCTGTCCGTTTGCTTACAAAGGCAATCACAGGGACCGAACTTTCCGCGCGGGGTGATAAAATACAACGCAATGAAACCCTCGAATGGATCTCAGATTCACCCGAACCGGGCTGAATTTCTCGCCGGTGCTTTGAACGAGCTGCCGTTGCTGCTTGGCGTGTTCCCGTTTGGTATGATCTACGGTGTGCTGGCCATGCAAGCTCTGATGCCGGCAGCAGCTGCGCAGGGGATGTCGGCCATCGTTTTCGCGGGGTCTTCGCAATTCATCTCGGCTCAACTTCTGGCGCAAGGCGCACCCTCTCTGGTTTTGATCGGGACGGTTTTCATCGTCAATCTGCGGCACGCTCTTTACAGCGCGTCCCTGCTGCCGTACACGCGGCACCTCCCCATGAAATGGAAGGCGCTGCTGGCGTACTTTCTGACTGATGAGGCGTATGTGGTAGCGATCGCTCACTATGATAATGAAACTCCCGTAGAACGAAAACACTGGTATTTCCTGGGGGCTGGTATCACATTGTGGGCGGGCTGGCAGCTTTCCACCGCGGCTGGCATTTTCCTCGGCGCGCAGGTGCCGGCTTCCTGGTCTTTGGATTTCGCGCTGGCTTTGACCTTCATTGCTTTGGTGGTTCCGGCGATGAAAGACCGGCCGGCTGTAGCAGCCGCGATCATAGCCGGGTTGATTGCGCTGGCGGCACACGCGCTGCCCTATAAATTGTGGCTGATCGCGGCGGCTATCGGTGGCATTCTGGCTGGGCTGGCCTGTGAGGAACTATGCAGACGATCTGGCTGACACTGGCAGCCGCCGGGCTGTTAACCTACCTGACGCGGCTATCTTTTATGGGACTCTTGCAGCACTGGCAGATGCCGGATATGCTGCGCCGGGCACTGCGTTTCGTTCCGCCGGCTGTGCTATCAGCCATTATTTTTCCAGATCTGCTCTTGCGCGATGGGGTACTGGCGTTTTCGCTGGACAACTATCGCCTGTTGGCAGGTGTGGTCGCCGCATTGGTGGGTTGGCGCACCCGAAATATCCTCTGGACCATCGCCAGTGGAATGGCAACCCTTTATTTGCTCCAGTGGCTCTCCATCCGTTTTTAAAAACAGATTACGCACCCGAAGAACCTGGCAACGGAATTGCCAGAACGGTTCTGACGATCTCCACACCCGCTGTCGCGAAAAAGTCCATCGCAACCGGGTCTACCCGGTAATCTGCGCTGAACACCAGGCGGATGATACCCGCGTTCAACAGCGCTTTGGTGCATCCGATACAGGGAAAATGAGTGACGTAGCAGGTGCAGCCGCGAGTGGAGACGCCATGCAGCGCAGCCTGGATAATGGCATTCGTTTCGGCGTGGATGGTGCGCACACAATGACCATCCACCATCAGGTGCCCCGCCTCGTCACAATGCTCTTGCCCGGCCGGAGAACCGTTGAAGCCGGTGGTGAGGATGCGTTTTTCCCGCACGAGTACACAGCCCACAAAAGCCCTGTCACAGGTGCTGCGTTCTGAGACCGCGTAAGCGATCTTCATAAAATATGAATCCCAGTCTGGCCGCATGCAATCACCTCCAAAGAGTAGATAGCCCTATTATAGAGTCCTTTTCAAGACAAAAGAACCTGAGACCCTCATGGCCCTCAGGTTCTTTCTTGCGATCAGACGCGCTGACCGCTATTTTTCGATGATCTCGATGGACTGCAGGGTGACAGACGGACTGTTACGCTTCATCGGGTCACGTTCAGGGATGGATAGCAGTACCTTCAAACTTTCAGCATCCGCAACACGGCCAAAAACACTGTGTTTACCATCCAACCAGGGGGTGGCTACGTGGGTGATGAAGAATTGGCTGCCGTTGGTGTTCGGCCCGGCATTGGCCATGGAAAGGACACCTGGCCCGTCGTGGCGCAGGGAGCGGACAAATTCATCCGGGAAATCATAGCCGGGGCCGCCCATACCAGTTCCAGTGGGGTCGCCGCCCTGCGCCATGAAATTAAGTATGACGCGGTGGAAAATGGTGTTATCGTAAAATCCCTGCCGAGCCAGAAAAACCAGGTTGTTGACGGTTCGGGGAGTCATATCGGCGTGAAGGTCACACACGATATCACCCAGGTCGGTTTTAAAAATGGCCTGATACTTCTTTCCCGCGGTCAACTGCATTTCAGGAGCAGCAGCCCACTGTTTGTTATTGTTCATGGTATATCCTTTCAGGTCTTAAGTTGGCATGATTTTAACATACAACCCGGTTTTATCCCTCTCACCATTTGCGGAACAGGGCAGTATCTTATACAATTGCCGGTATGAATTGGGACTATGCTGGTAACCTCTGGGCTGTGGATATGCTGCGTCAGCAGATGATAACCGGGGTGACACGCCATGCATATCTGTTCTCTGGCCCGCCAGGCGTAGGACGCCGCACATTGGCGTTGCGTTTCGCTCAGGCGCTCAATTGCCCGCAAGCCAGTGGATCCGCAGAGCCGTGCCTCACTTGTCGCACCTGCCGGCAAATCGCGGATCTGCAATTCCCTGACCTGCAGGTGGTAGAGGTACCCGAAGGCCGCAGTGAGATCCTGATCGACCAGGTGCGCCAGATCAAGCAGTTCCTCTCCCTCACCCCGTATCAATCTCATGCAAAGATTGCCATCTTCCGCGATTATCAGCATGCCAGAAGCAGTGCCCAAAACGCGCTACTGAAAACCCTGGAAGAAACACCTGGAAGTGCCATTATTTTGATCACCGTGGATGCCCTGGAGAATCTGCTGCCAACCACGGTCTCACGCTGTGAAGTGCTGCGCCTGCGCCCGATGCCGATAACCACTCTGGCGGCTGAACTTGGTACTCGCGTGGGGTTACCGATGGAGCGCGCCGGTTTACTGGCTTCCATAGCTGGCGGCAGATTCGGCACCGCCCGGCGGTTTGCGGATAACCCCGACTTGCTGGCGCGACGGGAGACCTGGCTCAGCGCGTATCCGCGATTGATCAAAGATACTCTGTTACAGCGACTGCAGTATGTAGAAACCCTGTTCCCGAAGAATGACCGGGCAAGCGCGCGTGATAAACGGCGAAACCTGGTCGATATGGTCAACACCTGGATCTCACTGGAACGGGATGTCTTATTAATGGCAAGCGGGTCGGATGCCGCTGTGGCTAACCCGGATGTATTGGAATCCGTTGAGCTTCTGGCTCAAGGAACCGTGCCGGCTGTTTCTGCGGCTGCCATCCGCTGCCTGGAACGAGCCGCCGGGCGTATCGATGGGTATATGAACTCGCGACTGGTGCTGGAAAACCTGATGTTGGAACTGGAAGAAGAACGCCGGTAAAGCCTGTAAGCCGCAACCCGTTTTTTACCGGAGCGTATATACAGTAGAGGATTCTATGAAAGAAAAAAAGCATGGACATTGGATTTTGGCGCCATTCCGCTGGTTGTGGCGGCTGGTGGCAGGGATCATCGGATTAACTGGCCGCATCATCGGGGTGGTGCTGGGACTGGCATTGATGATTGTGGGTGTATTGGTGAGCCTGACCGTGGTGGGGTTGATCATCGGTGTTCCCCTGGTGATCCTGGGTTTTCTGCTGATGTTGCGCGGAATCTTTTAACTTTACCCCGGAGAGAAGAGCGGATCTCCCGCTGCTGCACCTAGCCCCGCAATAGCACCGCTGGTGAATGCAAAGTGCAGGTTGTACCCACCACAGGGGCCGATCACATCTAACACTTCCCCGGCGAAGTACAGGCCGGGCACCCGCAGCGAAGCCATAGTCTGCGGATTTACTTCTTCCACCGATACACCGCCAGAAGACACCTGGCAATGCTCAAATCCCCGCGTTCCGGTAACCGTAAGTGGGAATCCCAGCAACTGCCGCAGGAACGATGACTGCTCCTTCCTGGATAATCTGGCACACTGGGCATTCGGTTCGATTTCAGCACGGTGGAGTATAAAGCCAGCCATTTTGGGATTTAACACCGATTGCGCCAGAACGCGCGCGGTGATGCCGGGGTTTCCACCGGTCAACATGGCACGGAACCAGGCCTCATGCCGATGCAGCAAATTCAATTCCAGGGTCATTTCTTCAGGGGTATAGGCATGCACCAGGTATGACAGGTCCATCACGGCCGGGCCGTTTACCCCCCAGGCGGTGAAGATCAGGTTGCCAAAAGTCTTCCCCAGCGCCACGCCACCTTGCTTTAAAGTGACCTCAGCATCCAGACGCACACCGGAGATCTCCTGCATTGCGCGCATATCCGCGGTAACCGGCGCGAGGGCGGGATAGACCGGCCGGATCTGGTGCCCGAGCCGGTGAGCCACCGCAAGTAGACTGCCGTCTGAGCCGAGCGTGGGGTAGGCTTTTCCGCCGCTGGCAAGCACCACGCAATCTACAGGCAGCTCCTCGCGGTGCATGGCAATATTAAAACCACCTGCTCGCGGCTGAATATCCGTCACCTGACGTTTTAACAGTTTGTGAACACCCAGTGCGGCGAGCGCGGTATCAAAGGCATCAGCCACTGCACGCGCGGATTCGCTCAACGGGTAATACCAACCGTCTGGGGTGGCAAAAGCCGGCACGCCGATGGTTTCAAGAAAATGCAGTAGATCTTCCCGGGAATACTGCAGCAGCAAACGGTTCAGCCAAACGGGGTTTTCGCAGGCATAACGGACTGCGGCGACATCCGCATTGGTGATATTGCAGCGGCCAGCACCGGTGACCAGTAGTTTTCGGCCCACCCGGTCATTGGAATCGATGAGTGTAACCTGTGCGCCGGAATTGGCGGCGTAGCAGGCTGCCATCAATCCGGCCGGGCCGGCACCGACGACTGCGATCTTGCGCAATTTACCTCAGGGCTTTCCCGATCTCGTAGAGCTCTTTTTCCTCATCAGTTTCAGGAACGATGACCTTTCCATGCGGCAGAGGTTGACCGTTCATATCCACATTGATGAAGGTGATATAACCTTTCACAACCTCGGTACCGCTGACCGTCAGGGCAATCTGTACTACGATCTTCGTTTTTCCGGTGTAGATGGCCTTGCTATCAAACTTTGCCAGGGACCCTTTGGCGACAGGCGCGGTGAAGGTCATACCGTGGATCTTCAGACAGACGATATTCTCCGGTTTGGTCAGGCTGGCCGCGGCAATAAAGCCGGATTCAACGAACCATTCCGCGGTGCGGCCGGCATACAGCGTGCCGTGGTGGTTCAGGTCTTCACCTTTTACGAGGTGACATGCCGTGTAGGTGGGGGTGCTCATATTTTTGTTCTCTCCAGATCAGAATAGACAGCCCATAGATTATACTTCGCCGGATGATGTCAAAGCTCCGGTTTTTGCCGGTATTCGTATGCATCCGCTACTGCCCTTTGTCGCGCCTTCTGGATCCATCCATTATAATCATCCCAATTGCTGCTTAAGAAAAAGGATCATCATGCCTGATACCTCCATTATACAGACATCCCTGCCGTTGGTGGACCTGCACCGGCACCTGGAAGGGAGCCTGCGCCTTTCCACCGTGCTCGAGCTCTGCGTGGAACATCACTTGCCGCTGCCGGGGGAAAGCCTGGAAGAGCTGGAACGTGCTGTCTGGATCCATGAACCCGTGCGGGATATTGTTACCATTTTCCCCAAGTTTGATCTGCTGCGTCAGGTCTTTCTGAATGAAGCCATTATCCGCCGGTCGGTTCGTGAATTTCTGCAGGACGCGGCCCGGGAGGGGTTGACCCATGTGGAATGCCGCTTCAGCCCTTATTTCATAGCTGAGATGCATGGTTTGACGGCGATGGCAGTGACCGGCGCGGTGGTGGAAGCCTGGCAGGAGGAGCACCTCCGCTACCCTATGACCTCCAGCCTGATCGTTATCCTCTCACGCACCTATGGGCCTGAGATCTGCGCGCAAGAGATGGACTGCGCCCTGGCGTACCGCGAGCGCGGCATTGCCGGTGTGGACCTGGCGGGAGATGAGATGCGCCAACCGGCACGGAATTTTGAGCGCCTGTTCGACGCGGCGCGTCAGGCAGGGCTGCGGGTGACAGCCCATGCTGGTGAGTTTGCCGGTGTGGAAAGCATCCGCGAGACACTGCGCTGCCTGCGGCCGGAGCGGTTGGGGCACGCCGTCCGTGCGGTAGATGACCCGCGTTTGATGGATGAGCTGGCACGGGCGGGGGTGGCGGTGGAATGCTGCCCCACCAGCAATTACCTGACGGGCACCATCCCCTCCATGCAGGCGCATCCACTGCCCACCTTCCTGGCACACGGCATCTGCGCCACACTGAACACGGATGACCCGTCGCTGATGGGTGGACTGACGATTCAACAGGAATATACACACGCCGCGCGAGAGATGGGTTTGAACGCGCGGCAGCTGGCGCAGGTGCAGATCCACGGTGGCACCGCGGCGTTTGTGTGATCCGTCGGGTTTCTGATTCCAGGATTCATCGGTGCGTCAGCGACGTGCTCTACGCAGCTGCAGCTTCTCGCAGCCCCCGAAGGCATACCACCCGATCTGCGTCACACTTACTGGGATCACGACCGACTGCAGGCTGCTGCAGCCCTGGAAGGCACCATCCCCGATCTGCTTCACCCCCGCGGGGATCACGACCGACTGCAGGCTGCTGCAGCCTCTGAAGGCCCAATCCCCGATCTCCGTCACCCCCGCGGGGATCACGACCGACTGCAGGCTGCTGCAGCCTGCGAAGGCACTCCACCCGATCCGCGTCACCCCTTCAGAAATCTCTACCGACTGCAGGCTGCTGCAGCGTTCGAAGGCACACCACCCGATCTGCGTCACCCCCGCGGGGATCACTACCGACTGCAGGCTGCTGCAGCCTGCGAAGGCACACGACCCGATCTCCGTCACCCCCGCAGGAATCACGACCGTCTGCAGGCTGCTGCAGTCCTCGAAGGCACGCCACCCGATCCGCGTCACCCCCGCAGGAATCACGACCGTCTGCAGGCTGCTGCAGCCAGAGAAGGCACTCCCTCCGATCTCCGTCACCCCGGCTGGGATCACCACCTCGGAAGCTGTGCCGCGATATCGTAACACCTGCCGGTTCCATATTTGGAGATCACCCGGGATATTTTCTAAGAAGGCTGTGCCTGTAAACATCTTGCAGTTTATACTCACCCCCGCGGGGATCACCACCGACTGCAGGCTGCTGCAGCGTTCGAAGGCACGAAACCCGATCTCCGTCACACTAGCGGGGATCACGACCGTCTGCAGGCTGCTGCAGTCCTCGAAGGCACTCGACCCGATCTCCGTCACCCCCGCTGGGATTACCACCGACTGCAAGCTGCTGCCTGCGAAGGCACGAAACCCGATCTCCGTCACCCCCGCTGGGATCACGACCGACCGCAGGCTGCTGCAGCGTTCGAAGGCACGCCACCCGATCAGAGTCACCCCCGCGGGGATCATGACATGGGAGTCCGCTCCGTGATAATTTACTAAAATACGTTGGTCGTCTCTCTCTTCGATCTGCAGGTTGTCTGTCATGGTATTCCCTCCTCCAATATTTTACCCCATATAGCTGCGCTGAGTGCGTTTTAGCGAAACTGATCAAAGAAGCGGGCTTTCACAGGTGGATAGAGCACAATAGCCCCCCTTTTAATTCCCCCCGTTTTAATAAAATGGGGGGACGGCCTCACCAGGGGGGGGCTTCAGCTCGCAAGGCGCGTTACAAAGGCTCCAACGCGCCTTCCCATATCCCAAAACAGACCCTGAAGCAACCTTCAGGGTCTGTTTTTGTGATCCCGTCAACTCGCGGGTTATTTGCCGTACTTTTTGAAATGCGGGGCGAAGAGCACCTCGGGGTCGGGGATGACGGGCTCGATGGGGTAGGATACCCAGGTGGTATTGATGAAATGCTTCCAACCGACATTTTCACTGGTGATGTTACCGCCCCAGGTGCCGCAGCCCAATGTCATGGTGAAGGGCATGCCGTTCACCCAGTCTCCGCTGTTGCCGTAGCTTTGCGATTGGCGCACCATCATGCGGCTGACTTTGGCTTTGGTAGCCAGTTCCAAAATGTGGGCTTCATGGGTAGAGTGAATGCCGCAGGAATGTCCGTAACCGCTGAAGGCGGTGATATCAATGACCATCTGCACGGCCTTGCTGAAATCGCTGTATTTCCACAGGGTGACCACCGGCGAGAGCTTCTCGGCAGAGAACATATCCTCGGGGCCGATCTGCTCCCCCTGCACCATCAGGAAGGTGGTGCCTTCGGGCACAGAGATGCCGGCGGTTTCTGCGATCACCCGAACGCTCTTGCAAACGATCTTTCCGCTCAGGTGGCTGCCATCCGGCCACATGGCAGCTTTCAACCGGGCCCGGTCTTCCCCGGTCACCAGGTAACCACCCTGCTTCTTTAATCCGGCCAGCAGGCTGTCATAAATGCTCTCGTGGATGATGACGTTGTTCTCCGCGGAGCACGAGGTGGCATTATCAAAGGTCTTCCCCTTGAAGATCTTCACCGCGGTCTCTTCCACATGGGCGGTCTCGTCCACGATGACGGTGGCATTGCCTGCGCCCACGCCGTAAGCCGGTTTACCGCTGCTGTACGCGACCTGAACGATCCCGGCACCGCCGGTAGCCAGCACCAGGTCCACGATCTTCATCAGGTCCTGCGATAGTTCCATGGTGGGTTCTTTGATGTTTTGCACCAAATCTTCGGGGGCGCCGACCTTTCGCAGACCTTTGCGCATCTCGTTGCAGATCATCTCACAGGTGTTTTTGGCGCGCGGATGCGGCGCGAAGATGACAGCGTTGCGTCCCTTGAGGATGGGCAGGCCATTGCATGGCATGGTGGAAGATGAATTGGTCATGGGGGTAATCGCGCCGATCACGCCGACCGGTTTGGCGATCTTTACCAGCCCTTTGGCTTTGTCTTCTTCGATCACACCCACTGTCTTCACGCCTTCCAGGTCGCGAATCACACCCAGAGTCTTCTTCTGGTGCTTGATCACCTTATCTTCATACCGTCCGAGGCCAGTCTCTTCGACAGCCAGGCGGGCGCAGGCTTCCGCGGTTTCACGCTTATAAGATTCCCAGCCGACAGCCAGGATCATCTCATCGACCTGTTCCTGAGACCAGAATTCAATCACCTTTTGAGCGGCACGGGCCCGTTCCAACATTTCCATCAAGTGTTCTGCCATTTGATTCCTCCGAATGTTTCCTGTTAAATCACATCAAGCCTGTTTGATTGCTGCCGCGAGGGAGCTTTCAAAGATCCCCAGGGCCTCGTTCATCTGTTCACCAGTGACGATCAGCGGTGGTATCCAGCGGATGATGTTATCTGAGGTGCCAGCTGTCAGCAGCATCATGTTGCGGTCCGCGCATTCATGCACCACGGCTTTCGCCAGTTTCTTATCCGGCTGGCCACTGGCATCACGGAATTCCGTCCCGACCATCAAACCCAGGCCGCGAACCTCCACGATCTGCGGGTATTTATTTCGCAGCTGATTCAACCCTGCCATGAGCTGTGCGCCGCGCGTGGTGGCATTTTCCAGCATCTTCTCTTCTTTCATGGCTTTAATGGTGGCGACACCGGCGGCAGCGGCTACTGCGTTCCCGCCGTACGTGCCGCCATGAGATCCCAGCTGCCATTTTTTCATCAGATCCAACCGTGAGATCACGCCGGAAAGCGGCAGCCCGGAGGCAATACCCTTGGCTACCGTCATAATATCCGGTACGATGCCGAAATGCTCCTGGGCAAACCAGCGCCCGGTCCGCCCCATGCCAGATTGGATCTCATCGCATACCAGCAACATGCCGTGCTGGTTGCAAAGCGCTCGCAACCCCTGCATGAAGGAGACGGGCGGTACCACATACCCGCCTTCGCCGAGGACCGGTTCAATGAAGATGGCGGCGGTGTCTTGTGGGGAAGTCTGCGAATTGAGCAGATTCTCCAGTTCGTTCAGACACCAGCGGCTGGTGGTTTCGTCATCCCAGCCATATTTCAAGCTATACGGGTAGGGAGCAACAAATATGCCCGGCATCAATGGCTGATAGCCGTTCTTGTAAACAGTCTTGGATGTGGTCATGCTCATGGTAGCCACGGTGCGTCCGTGGAAAGAGCCCTGAAAGACGATCACATTCGTGCGGCCGGTGGCGTGACGCGCTAACTTTAATGCGCCTTCCACGGCTTCAGCGCCAGAGTTGCTGAAGAAGAAACCATCCAGAGACGGGTGGACAATGGTGCGCAACTGTTCCACCAGCTCTAGCATGGGTTTGTGGGTCACCAGGTTCACCTGGCCGTGCAGCAGCAACCCTGCCTGCTGACGGATGGCTTCCACTACCCTGGGATGGCAGTGGCCGGTGTTCGTGACACCGATACCGCAGGCAAAATCGAGCACCTTCCGGCCATCGGTGGCATACAGGTAAGCCCCTTCGGCATGGTCGACGATGATATCTGAGTAATGTGTCCAGACGGGTGATAAGTGGGCAAAATTATCCTGGTAATTGGTCATCTTGATGTCTTCCATCCTTTCAGCAAAATTAGAGCGTCACCCATTCCAGCCCAAGCTCTTTCAATTTGGCAGGTGCCGGGTTGCCGTTGACCGTCCAACCGAGGGCGGCATAGTACTGTTTTTGCGCTGCCTGCAGGTCTTCCGCATTCACGGCTGTACCAGCAGTTGGGCCGGTGCCGGCCAGGGGGATAAAGAATTTCTCCGGCAGGGTATCTTCGCGGGTGGTGAACCCTTCACGCGCGTTGAAGGCACGCAGCATGTTCAGGCGGCGTTCACCCAGTTTCATTAATTCAGCCACGGTAACATCCCATCCTGTGACAGCCCGAACCAACTCCACGGTTTCCTGCGGTCCGTAGAGTGTCCATGCTGGTCCCCACACGAACTGGCAAAGCTCAAGCGTATCCAGCATACTGTAGAAGATCTGGGTCGTGTAGGCAAAGCGTACTTTTTCCGGGCCAAAATCACCGGCTGGCAGCACGTTGTCGAAGCCAAGCAGTGCCAGGCGCCCCATGTACAGGTCTGAAGCGATGCCATCTTCGATCATCCAGTCGTGTTCGCTGGACTGGTGATCCGCGCCGAAGGGGTTGACCGCGTAGATCAGCGCCAGTGATTTCTTGCTCTGGGGCATATGCATGGGGGCTTCTTCGTTCTTTACGGTCGTCAGGTATTTTCTGGCGGCCGGCCCCCACTGATCAGCCACAGCGGAAGAACCTTTACCCAGCAGTCGGCCAAATTCAGTCGATTGATTGACAATTTCACCCAGTACTTGCAGAACGGCTGCGGTATTGCCAAAACGCAGGTCGATACCGCCAGTGTCAGCAGTGGATATGATACCGTGCTCGAAACAATCCATGGCAAAGGCGATGGTGGCACCGCAGGCAATGGAATCTACGCCATTTTCATTGCACACCTGGTGGGCCAGGCAGATTGCCTCCAGGCTGGAAACTCCACACATGGACCCAAAGGTGCCCAGGGTTTCATACTCCGGGCCGCCGTAAGCCGGGTCGACGAGCAACCCTTCGTATTCGGCTTCCACAACCCGCTTGCAGCGTACCGCGCAGGCATAACAGGTTTCACGCTTTTTCAGGATTCCATCCGCCATAGTCTCCCCAGAGATGGCTTCGGCTTGTTCGAACTGGGCTTCGCTGTAATTTCGGGTGGGTAGGGTGCCCATGGCATTCTGTGGCATGACCACACAGGCAGTTCCAAGGCGGGCGATACCATCCATGTCTGGGTTTTCAGGTACGAGTTTTGCGCCGGTTTTTGCCAGGGCAGAAAGGGCAGCGGCGTCCGCGATTTTTAACTGATTGCTGCCGCGCACAACAATGGCTTTCAGGTTCTTGCTGGCCATTACCAGCCCCATCCCGGTGCGCCCGTTATTCCGGCTGGACATGTTGATGATGCTGGCATAACGCACACCCTTTTCAGCGGAAGGCCCGATTTGCATCACCTGGGCTTTGGCTTCACCTGTCTCAGCCTTCAGGGCTTCATCCACAGCTTTGACGCCATTTCCCCACAGGTGTACCGCGTCTCGCAATTCCACCTGGCCGTTATGAATGAACAGGTATACGGGCCTGGCTGATTTTCCACGCAGGACAATACCATCGAAGCCAGCGAATTTTAATTCAGCCGGGAAGAAACCACCTGCCTGAGAATCGCCGATCCCGCCTGTCATCGGGCTTTTTGCATTGGCATTGATACGGCTCTGGCCTGAAATGGCAGCCCCGGTGGTTACCGAGCACATCAATGTGAGGATGTTCTCCGGTGAAAGCGGGTCTGTATTTGCGGGCATTTCTTTCAGGATGTAATACAATCCCATTGCACTGCCCCCCATGTAGGTCCGATAAAAACTCTCGGGTGGCGTTTCTGTGGAAATATCCCCGGTACTCAGGTTGACGTGCAATATCTTTCCGATGAAACCGTATGCCATGAGATCCTCCTCAGCGATCGATCCAGGATGTTATTGGGAGAACGTAGTTCCCCTTTTCCGTCAGCCATACTATTTTATAAAAACCGCCGGAAAAAGGGAACTAATATTCGACATATTTTAATGGATATTTAATCCTACTTTACCACTCCTTGATCCCCCAGGGGAAACCGTATTCAGCCATCAGGTTCATAAAGGGAACCGGGTCGAAAGCTTCCGGTCCTTCGACTCCGCACCCTTTCCAGATGCCGTCATGGAGCAATTCCATCCCGATCACGGCGTTGAAGGCAGTCTGCGCCACCACAACCTGGCAGCCCAGGCGATCCATGCACTCTTGATTGTCTGCCACCTGATAGAGATAAACATTCTTCACAACGCCGTTCTTCTTGCCTTTCACCCAGGTACCGGCACATGTCTGCCCCTCCATCAAAGGGCCGAGGTGCGCGGGGTCTGGCAGGCAGGCAGCCACCACATCCCGCGGGGCAACTTCCACGCCTTTTACCTTAATCGGTTCTTTGTTATCCAACCCCAGCAGGTGCAGAGTCTTCAAGATGCCGATGAACTCATCACCCAACCCGTACTTGAAAGTGACACGTTTGCATTTTACGTATCGTGGCACCAGCAAAACTTCTTCGTGCTCCACGTTCACGCATTCCACTTTGCCAATGCCACCCGGGAAATCAAAGACTTCGGGTTCTGAGAAAGGTTCAGTCGTGAACCAATTTTTACCCTTTTCCCAGATCACCGGGGGATTCAGGCATTCTTCGATGGTCGTCCAGATGCTGAAGTTGGGGGCAAAATCATAACCGCGGACGATCAGATTCGCGCCATCGCGCACACCCACCTCGTCGATCTCGTCAAACAGATGAAGCTCAGCGTAGCGGGCAAAGATATCCGCCATACCGGGTTCCACCCCCAACCCCAACAGAGCCAGATTCCCTCTTTTCTTCCATGCGTCGGTACGTTCAAACTGGTAATCGCCCAGTTTGATACCGGTCTGATTATATGGATCTTTCTCATGGGGTTCAGAGAGGGTCATCGCCATATCCATGTAGTTGCAACCCACATTGAAAGCCGCGTCAAAGATGGGTACGTTGAATGAGGGATCGCAGGCATTCATGATCAGGTCTACTTTATACTTTCGCGCCAGCGCTTCGACCATCTCCTGTTTTCCGGCATCCACGAATTCCACCGGGAATTTAACGGGATCTGGCATTTTTGCCTGTACTTCTTCAGCACGAGCCTGGTTGTAGTCTGCTAGAACCATCAAATCCAACCAGTTCCGTTTGGATGCGATCACAGCGATGGATTCGCCCACGCCGCCTACGCCAATCAGCAATACTTTCATATCATCTCCTTTGTGGCTGTGGATGTTATTCTTCCGTATTCAAAACATACGGGTCGACATCTGGGATACCGGGTTTCACATAACGCCGGATGGGGAAATAGAGAAGAGCGCCGATCGCCATGGCGCCAATTCCCCAGCCAATGGAAGATTCCCAACCGTAATCACGTACCTGGCTGACGATAGCCAGCACTATGATCGTCAGTGGAGCGAGAACGATATAGAGCAGACCGAGGACTCCGCCGGGAACCCGAGTACGCGGTAATTCAGGCCGTTTATAGCGCAACACAACGAGCGCAAAGATTTGAGCCATCAATACCAGCATGTTCAGGAAGACGTCGATCACGACCAGGTTTTGGAATGCCGATGTGGAAAAGACCAGGTAAAAAACGCCACACAGGAGGATTGAAACCCAGGGCGTACCATATTTGGGGTGGACCTTGTTCAACCAGCGCGGCATCATGCCATCTTCTGCCATGGCGTAAGGTACACGCGTACCCCCCAGTCCATTGCCTATAAAGAGGCCGATCATCGAAAGAATGGCCGAGATGCCAACAATCCCTCCGAGGAACCAGGAGAGTGGGCTATCCTTACCGGCAACTTTGTCGCCGATGACATGTGCAATGGTGGGGAACTCCCAGCCGGCATCGGTGGTGGGGTCCACGCCAATCTCGGCGATCTGTTCATTGCTGATACCATATTCATTGAGAACCGGGCCGATCCCTTCACCGGTGTCATTCTCTTCGATACCCCAGACCTGGTAGCGTCCGCCCTCACCGGCGCCGCCGTACAGGCCAGCCAGGGTCGGAATGGAGTAGGAGAGGATGGCGGCGATCAATACAAGGACCATCGCGCGCGGGTAGGTCTTCTTAGGTTCTTTGATCTCATCTCCAGCCGCGGCGGGTAGTTCCCAACCCATGAAGTTCCACATGGCCACATAGATACCCACGCTCAGAGCAGCGAGTATATTTCCCGGGGTGACATCTGCGTTGCCAGCCAGGAAAGGAATGGCAGGTGTTGTGCCGCTGCTGATCCAGGCATAGATGCCAAAACCGGACATGATCACCAGGGGAATGATCATAAACAGTCCCAGCCAGTTCGTTGTCAGACCCGAGAGGCGAGCCCCGCGCAGATTAAGGAAGGAAATGGAGATGATGAGAACAGCAGCGACCAACCAGGATAGCAGGTCGGAAGATATCTCAACGCCGTTGATCACCATGCCATTTCCGAGGGCGGGGATGAAATAACTCAGGTACCAGGCTGTCCAGACCGGGTAGATGGAAACATCTACCCACGAGACCACCCAGTTCATCCACCCGGACATATAACCGGCGAATGGCCCAAATGCCTGCTTGACCCAGTGGTAATAACCGCCTTCCACCGGCATCATGGATTGCATTTCGCGCACCATGAGCATGTTGGGAATGGAAAATACCAGGGGGGTTACCACCATGAGTACCAACGCCAGGCCGGGGCCTGAAAGCCCGACCATCGGTTCTGCGCCGAAAGCGCCGCCGCATACGGTAAAGTAGATCAAACCGAATAGCGGCAGCAGGGTAAGTTCCCGTTTGAGCTTACTCTTCTCACTTCCAGTGGGGGTGTTAGTGCTTTGATCGATTGCCATAACTTCCTCCAATTAAAAGAGATAGATTTCATGCCCTGGAGGGCATGGAACGCCCGTACTATGGGTGGATGGTTTCTATGCTTCCCGGATGCACTTGGAGGGGATGTGCCATAGATGATCATCTTTGATGATGAGTGGCACCAGAGAAGTGTGCGTCTTGCGGACTCCCGGAATACGGCCAATGACTTCCGTGACGAACTCATACAGTTCGCGGTTGTCGCGGGCAAATACCTGTATGCTGATGTCCGTTTCTCCGGTAGAGCAGGCTACGTAACTTACCATCTCGTACTCAGCAATTCGTTTGGCAATCTCCTGAACCTGCGCCGGTTCGACCTCAATAAAGACATCCGCAAAAACATGCAACCCAAGTCCGCGCGCATTCACATTGCCGTGGATGGTAATGATGCTATTACGGATGAGGCGTTCGATGCGGTAGCGCACTGCGCGTTCCGTAATACCACCGACGCGTTTGGAGATCTCAGCACAGCTCATGCGGCCATTTTCAATCAGCAGGTCCGAAATCTGCTTGTTCATCCGGTCTAATTTTACCATAATATGATTATATCCTTCCGTAATATGCTATGATTATATCAATATATTTCCGAATTTACAATCCATGCAGAGAAACAAAAAGCCAGAATGACGAGTTCTGGCTTTTGATGGGATGGGTAGCCTACTGTGTGACTGGTAGGGGGTGCCCACTAAAGAAATCCCAGATATACACTGAAGCCGAAATATCATCCGCCGCCTTTTTCTTATTGTCAAAGGTGAAGGAACCCGGCCAGCGGTGGTCACTGTACCAGACACGAACAAATTGGGCTTCTCGACCGCCTGAGCAGGTATTGGTAGCCATCCGCACGTTTTCATCTTTGCGAACGGATTCATCCGGGTCGCCGCCGCAGCCAAGCTGGGTCATCCAATACTCCTGAGTGTCGCGAGCAGAAAGGAACCCGGCATTACCTGATAGTAGGACGTCATTGGGGTTATAGGGAACGATCTCATCCGCGTTCCCATTGATCATGATCACGGAAACCGGGCCGGTAACGGCGGGTAGCTTGATCGTCTCACTGGCATTGTGTTGATATCCGAAGGAAGCACCATACGCACCTACCGCCGCGAGCCTTTCAGGGATCAGCCCTCCCAGCTTGAAAGCCAAAATTCCGCCATCATAATGCCCTGCAATGAAAACCCGATTTTCATCAATGTGGTATGTTTTTTCAGCTGCATCCAAAACTGCTGTCACATAAGCTACGTCATTCGCGCCGGCGGTCGGGTAAAGATCGGTGTTCCATTTCTTCTCAGCTCCGAAAGCTTCGGGATAAACCGCAATAAAGGTGTTGGCATCTGCCAGCTGATTGAATTTTGAAAGGCTAGCAAATTCACCGCCGTTGGAACCGGCTTCGTGCAGCAATATCACCAATGCGTGGGCGACCTCCGGGTCATACGCCGGAGGAACATGCACCGTGTAGCTGCGTTCCTTGGCTTCTTCCATTTTCTCGGCTTTCACCTTTACCACTTCTGTGTAGTCACCCGGTGCGATTGGATCATACTTGCTGAACAACCCGGCTGGCAGTAGCGAGAAGCTGGATGCACTACTGCCGGTGGTAGTTGTCGTGGCAGCTGCGGGCGAATCCACCGCTTTTTGCAGGCTGGAAACATTCACAGGCATAGACCGCGTGCAACCTGAAATGGCCAGTGCCATCAAGATCAGGTCGATAAACCATTTCTTTAGTTTTTGAACCATCATAACCTCCAGATAGGTGGAGAACCACCGGTAAATTGCAATAGATTGTGTGCAAGTATCTTGCCAGTTGATGAACGGCTTATCTATTGACAGCTCGGAACTCGCCTATTAGTATTTACACCCATCGACCCTGGAGGATATGATTTGAACGCTTCCCCATTTTTACCCCCTGAAGAACAGGCAGTCTGTGAGGTACGACACGCCTGCATTGTGCGTGCTCCTCGCCATGACTGTTATCGGGCACTTACCACTCCGGAAGGATGGAATGCATGGTTCACGGCCAGCATGTTCCTCGAGCTGCATCCTGGCGGAGCGATCATCTTTGAGTGGAAAGATTGGGGAGCCGGAAACTTCTCCGGAGGAGATCACGGGACCATCCTCTCGGTGGAGGATGGGATTGGTTTTGAGTTTTCCTGGCATCCAGATGACCCCGGATATACCACACGGGTACGTCTGGCTCTGGAGGATCACCCGGATGGCTGCCTGTTCCGCGTGCTGGAAACAGGGTTCAGAAATGACGAGTTAGGCCTGCACGCTATGGTGCAGAGTGCTGCCGGGTGGGGAGAAGCCCTCACTCTATTTAAGTTCCATATGGAACATGGTTTGCGCTATTAACCAGATTCAGGGAATGGTGCTGGGGGCGATATGCCCTGCTGTCAATGCCGCAATGGTCTCATGGATCAGGCGCATCTTACCTTCCCCGATTAAGGCGGCATCCACATCAGTGACTTGCAGGGTGGCTGATAACGAACGTCCAGGCATGGATGCGGTCGCTTCGCCCCACGCAGTGGTCAGCGCTTCGCTGTAATCCAGATTAATGGTTGCGATCCACGCGGGACGCAGGGCATCTGCTGGTGTCTGGCTACCCATTAAGCGGATGCCAGAACCTGCCAGATAAGTCAGCAGTTCGGTGTTGTAGACACCGGGAGTGACAAAAACGGTTTTGATATCACTGGTGATGATCTGATCCGCCCAGGGCTGCCAATCTGCCTGGTTGGTGGGGGGATTCATTGCGACAGCCGCCGGGTAATCCGTCCAGGGCGGATGGTAAGGATTGCACAGTCCGCAGAAGAAGATCGCGCCATTGCGGAAGGCATCTGCTGCAAGCGCTTCGTCATTATTTCCTGCCAACGCCAGAACTCCGATACGCCATTCATATGTAGTAATTGCGGCAATATACCCAGCCATAAAGCCGATCCATTCGGGGTGTGTGCCTTCACTGCTGATAGCAAAGAGATTGGCGGAAGGTTGGATACCAGAGTTGGATATGCTGATGAATGAGATCGCGGGATAGTGGGCAGCAAGGTCCGAGGCGCTAGTGGATCCTGGCAGGGAAATCACCATGCGGACATCCGGGGTCATCATCTCCGGAGTGATAATATCTACCCTTTCCACGGTCAGGCCGGAGGTTGCGGCGAGGGATTGAGTGAGGGTAACCAGGTTTTCTGTTTCAGATGCTGGCAGATTGGAACCGGTCAGAATGACTCGGGTGGCAGGTGGTAGCGGGGTGGGGCTGGGGATGGTTGTGGGAAATGCGGTGGGTAGTTCAGGGGTAGGTGCCACCGCAACCGGCGTGCAACCGGTAATTAAGAAAAGGAGAAAAACAACCAGAATCATCTTTCGCAGCATATACTCCATTTTACCGCAACGATACTTTTCAGGCATATAATCTGTGCATGCTGACTATTGAGATCTCTGGATGGAAGACTTTGAAGTTGGAATACCTGATTCTGGATGTGAATGGTACGTTGGCAATCGATGGTAAATTGACAGCCGGAATCCACTCTACAATCCAGCGATTGAAAGAAGGGTTGCAGGTGACCCTGTTGACTGCGGATACCTTCGGGATGGGGCGTTTTCTCGCAGAGGAACTGGGTGTAAGTGTGCACGTTCTAGATGTTGGCGATGAACGTAAACAAAAAAGGGACTTCATCCATTCGCTGGGAGCCGGGAAGGTGGCTGCCGTCGGTCAGGGCGTCAATGATGAGTGGATGTTGCGGGATGCCGCACTGGGAATTTGCGTTCTTTCAGCAGAGGGGACGGCTGTTCAAACTTTCCTGGCAGCCGATGTGATCGCGCGGGATGGCGCCGAAGCTTTGAATCTCCTCCTGCACCCGAACCGTTTAAAAGCTACCCTGCGGAGGTAGGTTCTCCTTCACTGGCTGGCCATATCCCGGGAATCACCGTTCCGCAGGATGCGCAGCAGCCATTGGTTTGCAGCCCGACAATCTGAACCCGGTAACCTGAACGCTCTACCAATAAAGACTGGCAGCCCGGGCAGTAGGTATTTTCAAGAGAACCCACTTTTCCCGGCAGATTACCGGCATACACAAATTTTAAACCGGCTTCCTGGCCGATTTCTGCTGCTTGCAATAAAGTGGCTGGTTGGGTTGGAATATGATCCTGCAACCGGTAATCCGGGTGGAAGCCTGTCACATGCCAGGGGATATCGGGAGAAATTCCGCGGATGGCAGAAGCTGCATCCCAGAGTTCTGCCGGGTCATCGTTGAAACCTGGTATCACCAGGGTAACAACTTCCACCCAGTAACCCAGTGCGCGCGCTTTCTCGATGGCTGCCAGCACGTGTTTCAACTTTCCGCCCATGGCGCGGTAATTCTCCTCCCGCATAGATTTCAGGTCCACCTTGTAGCCATCCAACACAGGACGCAGGTACTCCAGGCATTCTGGCGTGGCATATCCATTGGAAACCATGATTGTCTTCATACCCCTTTGTTTTGCCTGCTTAAAAACAGCTTGCGCCCACTCGGCAGTGATAATCGGTTCGTTGTAAGAGGAAGCCAACACAGTAGCGCCGCGCCGCTTTGCCATATCAGCCAGGTCGCTGGGTGAAATGCGCTCCACCCATCCGGGCAGGTTCTCCGGGTCGGTCAGTCGGGGAGATTGGGAGGATTGCCAGTTCTGGCAAAAATCACAGTGGAGGTTACAGCCCAGCATACCAAAGGTGAAAGCTCCACTACCTGGAAGGAAATGAAAAAAAGGCTTCTTTTCGATCGGGTCCAGATTGGCTCCGGCAACATACCCCCAGGGGACTCGCAGGCCATCTTCTGCGTGGTACCTAACCTGGCAGATACCGCGCCTATTGGGCGGCAACAGGCAGCGATGGCTGCAAGCCAGGCAGCGAATACTATCTTCAACCTCCTGCCGGACGAGCTGCCCCGGCCGGGTAAAGTCATCCAGGCTGTGTTGAGAATCACGGGTCATTCCATTATTATAACCATCCGTCCTGTGGTACACTCAATGAGCCGGGGCGGCGACGGGTTCTAATGAACCATTGTTTCGTTTAATTTTGATCTGGAAACAGTATGGAACAAAAAACACTCTCTGTCCTCGAATTTCCGCGGGTACTGGAAGCCCTGGCATCCCATACCTCATTTAGCATCTCCCATGAGCGCGCGCTGCAGATCCTGCCTACTACAGATCTCCAGTTAGCGCTTACCTGGCAAACGGAGACCAGCGAAGCCAGACGGCTGCTGGATCTGAATAGTGAAATTAACCTGGGGGGTGTGGTCGATATCCGCGTCCAGCTGGAACTTTGCGCTCGCGGCGGTGTTTTGATTCCAACCGAGCTGTTGGATGTTAAGAATACCCTCATTGCGGCGCGAACACTACTGCGTTCTCTGGGTAATCTGGAAGGCTCTTACCCTGCGCTGTCAGCCGTTGTAATGAACCCTCCTCAACCCTATGGCATTATTGACACGATTTCCCGATGTATTTCAGACCATGGAGATATTCTCGATTCAGCGTCAGACAAGCTTGCGGAGGTTCGGCGCGAGGTAAAGATTGCGCACGGCCGTTTGATGACCCGGTTGGAACGTTTTTTGGGAGACACGCATACAGCGCCGATGTTGCAGGAAGGCATCATCACCCAGCGAGATGGAAGGTATGTACTGCCACTGCGTGCAGAGTTCAAGGGACAAATCAAATCCATAGTCCACGACCAATCTTCTTCTGGAGCGACTCTATTTATTGAGCCGCTGGTTGTGGTTGAGTTGAACAACCGCTTTAAGGAATTACAGCTGGAAGTGCGGGATGAAGAACGGCGTGTACTGGCGATGCTTTCCGGGCAAGTCGGAGCCCAGGCTGCTGATGTGAGCGGATTACTGGAGTTGCTGGCGGATCTTGACCTGATCTTCGCCCGCGCACGATATGCCGAAACGATGCGCGCTGTCGAACCCATCCTGCATGCTGCCCACCCAGAACGGGAAAGCGGACACCCCTGCAGCGTTATTCGCCTGTATCAGGCAAGACATCCGTTGCTCGATCCACAAAAGGTGGTTCCGGTAGACTTGATATTGGATGATAAAACGTACATTTTGATCATCACCGGCCCGAACACTGGCGGTAAAACTGTAACATTGAAAACGCTGGGCCTTTTCGCCCTGATGGCACAGGCGGGTATTCACCTACCGGCGCTGAGTGGAACTGAGATCAGTGTGTTTCAACACATCTTCGCAGATATTGGCGATGAACAGTCGATCGAACAGTCGCTATCTACCTTTTCTGGGCATATCACCAACATCATCCACCTGCTTAAGCGGGCGGATCGTGGCAGTCTGGTTCTTCTGGATGAACTCGGGGCGGGAACAGATCCGCAGGAAGGCGCCGCTCTGGCTATGGCCATCTTGAAGGACTTACTGGATCGTGGGATCACCAGCCTGGTAGCCACTCATTACCCCGAATTGAAGACTTTCGCGCACAACACGGCGGCAGTAGCCAATGCCAGCCTGGAATTTGATTTAAAGACACTGCGGCCTACCTACCGGCTAACCGTTGGCTTGCCGGGTAGGTCCAACGCTCTGTCCATCGCAGAGAGGCTTGGCTTGCCAGAACGAATCATCACTGCGGCACGATCTACTATTCACCCGGATGAATTGAAGGCTGAAGACTTGTTGGATGAGATCTACCAACAGCGCGGACTGGCCCGTGAGGACAGGCAAAAAGCGGAACTACACCGCATCCGCACGATCGAACTCGAAAACCAGCTGGCAGCACGCCTGAAGCATATCGAGCAAGAAAGGCAAGAGCTGATTCAACAGACACGCCAGCAGATGGACGAGGAATTAGCCCGCTTCACACGGGAAGCGGAAGAGCTGAAACGTGAATTGGTCCGGGCACGTCAACCATTGGAAGTGGTGAAAGCCGTCCAAAATGAGATCACGCAGATGGAAGATTTCTCTGCGAGTGTTACCGGGGTGCAGACTCCTCCGCGTGCCAGCAGTAAATTTGCTGCTGGAAGCCATGTGATGGTGAGTTCGTTGAATTTGCCCGGAAAGATCACAGCTGTCACCGCAGTGGATGCAGAAGTGCTGGTGGGTAACCTGCGTATTCGGGCACGTCTGTCGGATCTGCGTTTGCCGGATGAGATAGAGCCTGAACCGGTTGTAACAAAAAAACGTGGAGCAGGAAAGAGCTCCCATCAGCAGACAGCGCCGCGCGCAGAGGGAATACGCCAGGCTCCGGGGATGGAGCTGGACATCCGCGGACAACGAGCCGAGGATGGTTTGGATATGCTTGACCGGTATATATCTCAAGCATACACCACTGGATTGCCGTTTGTGCGGATCATCCATGGAAAAGGAACCGGCCGACTCAGACAGGTGATCCGGGAAGCCCTGCGTTCCAACCCACTGGTGAAGGATTTTGAGAGTGGTATGGATCATGAAGGGGGCGATGGCGTGACGATAGCCCGCTTGAAACAGGAGTGAACCAGGCATAATAACAGGAAGGAAGTCGATAGTGTTTGAGCAATTCACTATCGACTTCCTTACACAAGGCCCCTTTCCTTGTGAGCTAGAGGCAAACTGTTGTTTAGCTGTTTATTATTGTAGGGGTAGATAGTAGACAGAATGTAGACATGTTAGGTAAACATTAGTAAGATTCATCCTGGATATGTCCCGTATTCTTATTTGATATGCTATCCCCCCGATGATTTATTGTGTCATTCCAGCCTGTAGATTTTCCAGTAACTCCAGAAATACTTTGGATGGCGGCAAACCCATTTCCAATTCATATTTGATGCGGATTTTCTGACCGTAAGAAAAGGCTTCGCGCGGGTTATTAAAATCCACCAGGGTCTGCATCACTCCAATGTGGTAGTCATCATTATAAGGGTCCAGCAAGGCCAGTTCGTAAAGCCAGCGCAATCTTCCCCCGTGGTCTTTCACTAAGCTGCAATGATTCACCATACGCTCCAGCAACAGAACGCGGCTGCGCCATTTGCGTTTTTCTTCGTAGGTGATCCACTCTTCATACTCGAGAGAGTCGTGCAGCATGGATCCCGCCAATAGTTGAGGTGAGCGCCACAGGGCATTTGCCCGCATGCAGCTCCCGTACAGTTCTTCGGTCAGTGAGTGATTATCCGGTATATGCCTGACGGCATCGATGATCTGGTAGATCAATTGCATATATGCATGCACATCCACATATGTACGGTGAAAATCAAGATAAACGTTCTCGGTATCCGTCAGCAGCAGAGATTTTTCGGGTAACGCACCACGTAATTTAGAAAGGTGGTCACGCAGGTACGCCCTGGCTTTATTCTCAGCCAGATCCGACCACATCAGGTTGATTAACTCTCCCCGCCCGACCGGGTCACCTCGAATGGCCAGGTAATATAAAATGGAACGCAAGGAGCGGCGTCGGATGATAAATGGCTGTTCCTGCCAGAGTATAACCGGTGTACCCAGTAAAAGAAGTTTTAGTTCGCCCATGACTCCCCCACCGAAGAGCATTTTACCTCAATTCCTTTACCTGTTGCAATAGTTCTCGAGCAGAATTGAGAGTGTTCTCACTGGACGCGCCGAGCATCTGGGCTAATTCAGTGACGCGGGATTCACCCATTAATACACTCACATGAGTGGTAGTGCGGCCGTCCGCCAGTGCTTTGACAACATGGAAATGCTGGTCGCCATATGCTGCCAGCTGCGGCAGATGGGTGACACAAAAAACCTGATGGTGCCGAGCCAGCTGCCATAATTTCTGTCCGACAATACTGCCTACCCGCCCGCCGATTCCCTGATCGATCTCATCAAATACCAGGGAGGGAATCCGGTCTTGCCTTGCCAGGGTATTCTTCAAAGCCAGCATCAAACGGGATGTCTCTCCGCCGGAAGCCACCTTAGCCAGTGGTTTCAGCCCTTCGCCGGGATTCGGCGCGATCAGGAATTCCACCCGGTCCATACCGGAGGAATCCAAACCGTGATCTTGTCCATCTCCACCGGGGATGTTCTCAAAACCCACATCGAATCGTGCGCCTTCCATGCGCAATTCACCCAACTCAGCTTCGATCCCCGCGGACATGCGAACGGCTGCTTCGTGCCGTGCCTGTGAAAGGATACTGGCAAGCCTGAACGCTTCTGACTGTAATTGTTCCAGGTTGGTTTCTAGTTCAGCACCCCGCTCCCCGGAACTTTGAATCATCTGCAGTTTTTCACGGGTTGCCGTCAGAAAGGCCAGGCAGTTATCAATACTACCGCCGTATTTTCGTTTCAGATTATTAAGCAGCGCGATGCGGTCTTCGATCTCTTCCAGCCTGCGGGGGTTGAATTCGATCTCATCGGAATAGGCATTCACCGACCGTGCCAAGTCTTCTGCCTCCTGAAGCAGTACAGCACCGCTATCCAGCAGGTCCTGGCGCGAGGAATCTAGCCTGGCGAGCGTTTGCAGTTGGTGATTCAATTGACCGAGAAGGTCTGTCAGGCTGGGCAATTCGGGAGCGCCTTCTTCCAGCAAGGTTAAGGCTGCCTGGGCTGCAGTAGCCAGGCTTTCAGCGTTGGCCAGGCGGTTGCGCTCCTGCTCCAGGAGCTCATCTTCACCCAATTGAAGGCGGGCGGTTGTTAATTCCTGCTCTTGAAATGTGAGCAGTTCCAGCCTGGCTGCGGCTTCCTGTTCCATGGATCGCAGTTCCCGCAATTCCCGACGGGTTTCCTGCAGCTTGCGGTAAACCAGTTGATATTCACGCAAGGAGTCTTCCACTCCCGCGAAGGCATCCAGCAACCCGATATGTTTTCGGGGGTTGAGCAATGAAAGGTGTTCGGACTGGCCGTGGATATCCACCAGTTGATCGCCCACCGCGCGCAGGACACTCTGTGTGACCGAGCGTCCATTGATACGCGCGCTGGTACGGCCTTCCAAGCGCAGTTCGCGTTCAATCGTTAACAAACCACCTTCTTCCTGAAGGTCTTCGCTTTCCAGCAGGGAGTTTAATTCGCCCGTAGCATCTTCTAATGAGAATATCGCATCAATTCGCGATCGTGCGGCACCAGCCCTCACCGAACCAGATTCATAGGATCCGCCTAAAAGTGCCATAATCGCATCCAGAATGATGGATTTGCCTGCACCAGTTTCACCGGTCAGGATGACCAATCCGTTGGAAAAATCCAGTTCCAGCTGGTCGATGATGGCAAAATTCTCGATGCGCAGGTGTTTTAACATAGGCTATAACTTCAGTCGTGTCCCGGTAAGGCGGTAATACATGGATGTGGTCACCAACACTGTATAGATGGCGCGGATTACGAACCACAAAAGGCTCTGGAAAGTGCTGGCAATACCCGCCTGCCCGAATAAATTAAACAAAAGCGCCAGCAACGGAATAGCAACCCCAACCAAACTACCCAGCACAGTCCCTACGGTGGCCGTAGCATTTAAACCCGGTCCCCGCCGGCGGTGGATTACCCTGCGGACAATCTCCGCCACCCCTATGCCTACCAACGGAGCCAGAAGCAGGGTGTAAAAACCAATAAAATTCACCACCAGGCTGCCCAGGTAGCTGATTACAGCAGCGCTGAAGAAAGCCAGCGGGTAATCTACCCAGGTTGCGGTGGTGAAGACTTTTTGCTGCCCGCGGACGCATTCACGGCAGCGGTAGCCAGTGGGTGTAAGCACAGCGCATTGGGGGCAGATCGGTTTTTCGCAGCGGTTGCACCGCAGGCTGGTTTCACGCCTCGGGTGATTGGAGCAATAGATAGGGAGGTGGGCTGTGTCGCTCATGAGTGGGCAGCCGCCGGATTCTGTTCCATATGGCTCATCAGACTCCTGTAAAAATAACCGGCATCAAAGAAGCGGATGAAACGCAGAGAATGATTTCCTGCATAGACATCTACCCGGTCTTCTGCCCCCAGCGGGATTGGGTGCTGCCCGTCAATACTGAGAACTGCGTTATCACTGCCGGGGGATGAGATGCTTACCCGCGCCCCTTCCGCCAGAATGACCGTCCGATCCACCGATAAATGTGGGGCGACGGGTACCAGGAGGATATTGCGCAATTCGGGCGGCATGATGGGACCGCCCGCAGCCAGGGCGTAGGCTGTAGATCCGGATGGGGTTGCGGCGATCAAGCCATCGGCTACATAGGTAGCCAGGCGCTCACCATCTACTTCTGCGAAGATATGCAGGGGTTTAACCAACGGACCGCGGCACACAACGACTTCGTTCAAGACATCCCACGTACCCAGCACCTGATCTTCATGGATGTGGTTTGCCGTGAGCATCATGCGGGTCTCGTAGCGAAAATCACCGGCCATCAGCCGCGGTATGTATTGCCGCCAACCGCTGCGCTCAATTTCCATCAGGAAACCGAAACGGCCGAAATTAATGCCAAGGATGGGGGTGTTGGAAGACGCGCACAGATGTCCCGCCCGCAGGATGCTGCCATCCCCACCCAGGACGACGGCTAGCCCGCATTCACCGGCTGAGACAGCCTGACGAATCGTTGGGTCATCCAGCCGGCCAGAGATCACCTGAACGGGGTACGCTGACAGGGCTTCGCAAACCCTGGAGGATTCAGCAATGGCATCTTGCATGGCAGAATGAGACAGGATGGCGATCTTTTTTCTGGGGTCGGGTGAGTGGCCTTGCATGGATTAATTATAGCCGTAACACGCGGCTTGTGTGTGCAGCATTATAAACGTTGATCACAGGTGTGTTGATATCCGCACCGTCTGCAGCGGGCAGGTTGATCATGGCTGCGCGGGATGGAGGTTTTTCGCTCCCGAATATGCATTTCGCGCAACAGAGAGAGTGTCTTCTGCCGTAATTCATCGGTAAAATCCACCCGAAAGGTACGCCCCGGATAATGGATGAGACCGTGGGAAGGGCGTGAGGGATAGACTTTTTCTACCAGCAGGCAGTAGGCAGCCAGTTGAAAGATGTGAGAATCATACGGTGCGGTCGGAGCCTGGCAACTCTTGACTTCCACCGGAATCCATTCATGAGCCTTTTTGACCAGGTAATCTGGCTTTCCTACCAGACCGATACTTCCATCGTAGAGGGGCTGCTGCACCGGCTGCCCCCACATGCGTGTATCTGAATCAACGATCTTCCCACCGGGAAGCCCGTTCACGCGTCGTAGACGGTCGGCGGCCAGCCATAACAGCAGAGCAATGAGGAATAAAAAGCCAATCAGCCAGGGCATCAGCGGACGATCAGAGAATAGATGACCAACGCCAACGCGGACAGAGCTGCTAACCCTGCACCGATGCTCAGTATTGTGGATGCAACCACCGTGCGCCCGTGGGCGTAATGCATGCTTGCTCCGGCTTGTAGCTCTTGCTTATTCTCTGGCTCCACACCCATTAAACGATACCCCCACGAGCGCTGGCAGTATAGATAGGTGCCGATCTCAGAAGCCCGGATGGTGCGCAAGCGGGTCAGCTTTCGTGATCGAGCCGGCGGGTGAGATCTTCCAACGACCGCTGTAAGTGCATTTCCCGCTGACTGATGGTCAGGTCGGCGCGGGTGCGTTCTACAATACCGCGCACCAGGTCGGTGTGACGCCGCAGTCCGTTAGTGATTGCATCCGGGTAATCGATGGTTACCAGCACAGAGTAGATATCATCCATGCAGCCAAGTAGACGTTCGGCTTCACTGGAGTAGCCTTGCCGTAGAATATCCATACATCGCCGGCGCAGTTCTCCGGTTACCTCCGCCAACCCGTTCAGCCAGGTCGCATCTTCCACGCCAACTTCTGCGGGTGAGGGCAGGGGGTCATTGTGGATGAGAGCGCTGGTGATGGTAGCTTCAGCGAATTCCTTCAAGGCATCCTGGGTGTATCCGGCATAATACAGGTCGTCATAAGCCGCCAGGATCTCCCTCAGGCGTGCGATCAACGCGCCGGCTTCTTGCAAATGTTGGTTGGTCTCCGCCAGATCCTGTCGGTGCACAGCGCGGATGGCGTGTGCACAGTGACGAGTCAGTACGCGGCAGACAGCCAGGGCTTCGTCGCGAGCTTTATTTCGCGCCTCGAAACCAGCGCGGATCTGTTCGATGATGGGTTCTAGATGGTCCATAGCCTATTCCGTCTGCCCGGAAGGGCGCTCGGGTGGTTCAGGGGGTGATTGTGGGGGTTTGAAAAGTTGGTCTGCCAGGTCATTGTTCGCTGTTGGGAACTGAATGGTACCAAAGGTATTCTCAAATCGAGCCAGATTTTCACCCAGTACCTGCAGCAGAACCTTCGCAACCTGCGGTGTCACCACCAACCGCGAAACGACTATCGGATCCGGCTCACCGGGCAGGATGCGGGCAAATTCTAAAACCACCTCCGCCGGAGAGTGCGAAACACGAACCACATTGGCGTATTCCGTTTTCAAGAACGGCGGGGTGGTGAATTGAAGAGGGTGTACTGCTCGCGGTGGCATCTGCCGATTTCGTTCCCCCGGGTTAGAATGGAATATTATTGTCTTCTGCGAGCCCCTCTGATGAACCGTCATCTGCCTGGCCGCCTTCTTCAGGCCGGGTAGACGAGAGGAACCGCACTGTATTAGCCATCACCTCAAAATTCGTGCCGGTTGTGCCATCCTGGCGCTGGAAGGTTCGGGGATGCCCGGTAGCGGGATCAGCCTGAAGACGGCCTTCCACCAGAACTTTACTGCCTTTTCGCAAGTACTGGTTGCAGGATTCTGCCTGTTTTCCCCATACACTTACCTTGAACCAGATAGTTTCTTTTACATTCTCGCCGGCATTGTTGGTGTACTGCCGGTTGGTGGCGACATTGAACGATGTCACCGCCTGACCTGAGGGTGTGTAACGCATTTCGGGATCACGGCCCAGGTTGCCAACTAATAGGATGGTATGAAACATATGTCCTCCTGATAAGGTTTTCATCAGGGTGCAAGAGAAAGCCTGGATAAATCGGTACCCTGATGTGACTTAATTGTACTGATATTTCATAGAATGCAAGTGTTTTTGCACCGGGTTTATGGTGTTGGTTGGGTGGGATACGGTTTCTTTGTGGGGGAAGGGGTAGTGGTCGGTGTGGGTGGATAATCCACCATGGAGACTGAGTAAGCCTGCAGGTCGGAGTAGCTGATGTTCATGGCCGTACCGCCGTGTGATTCCGCAAAGAAACCAATGCCACCCGCACCCGGGGGCAAATAGGTATCTGCGATCAGCTGGTTGTTGACGTATACGCGCGCCAGTCCACCGCCGAGCCATAACCCCACGCGAATGGGGGATAGGACACCCCTTGGCACCTGACTGCTGGGAGACCAGGGCAGGTAGGCTTCTGTACGGCCGTCCTTCACTTTTTCCAGCGCGAATTGACCGGAGCAATCGAATGCCAGGCGGGAATAATGCTCTTGGGTGACTGACCAGAAGGCTATGCCGTATTTGTCTGATGGCGAGCACAGGTTGGGTAGGATGGTCATTTCAATGTACAGGTCTGCGGTTACGGTATTTTTTCGTAAGCTCAGCAGTGATCCGCCGGGTGTGGATATTGCCAGATTGAGTTTGTGGTCGTCGTAAGCAATATTCCCGCCCGCAAAGCTACCGCTGACCCAATCGTTCGTCTCACTGAATGGATCAAAAAAAAGGAGTTCGCCGTAGCGCAGCTGGCCAACAGGTGTCGGTGTGGTGGATGGCCGCAGATACTGCGTGGAGGTGGCTGTCGGTGGAAACCAGACGCGCGTGGCTGTCGCTGTGGATGCGGCTACACTGGCGGTGGGGGGAGGTTCCACTGCCGTGGCGGTGGGCAGGCAAGCGGAAAGCAGGGTACCAGCCCAGAAGAATGCCAGTGCCAGGTTCAGTGATTGCTTCATGCGCTTGATTATACCCTTGCGCATGCCCTCAGGCAGCGTATGATGGGTTCTGGCGCTGCGTGATATAATTTTACTGTCATGAAAACGATTAATAATATTTTTCCCCTGGTTGCTCTGGCGGTGCTGGTTGCATTTCTTTCGCTAAGCATCAACGCTACACCGACACAGGCTCAGGCTGTCGTGCCGACGCCAACCGCCCAGCCGGATGGGCGCATCATCTATATTGCCCAGGCGGGTGATACCTGGTGGACTATCTCGATTAAAACCGGTGTCACCCAGGAGCAATTGTATTCACTGAACAATACCCGCTCGGATGATGTGGTGATGGAAGGCCAGCAGATATTGCTGGGTATCATCACGCCGACCCCGGTGGTACCCACGTCATCCGCGGCCACGCCAACGCCGGCAGTGGTCACCCCACAGGCTAGCGGCACAGGCAATATCTGTGTGATGCTCTATGATGACATCAATGGGGATTCTTCTCTCCAGTTGGACGTTGAACTACAGCTGCCCGGCGGCGCCATCAGCCTGGTGAACAGCATTGGCACCATTAACCTGACCGCGTCCACATCCGCGGATGTAAAGCCTGCCTGCTTCAACGACCTGCCTGCCGGAGATTACAACCTGAGTGTGGCAGTCCCTGAAGGCTATAACCCGACAACCAATACCAGCGCGCCGCTCACCCTGAAACCGGGTGATCAAACCACCATGAACTTTGGCGCGCAAGCCAGCTCTTTGCTCAATCCGGGTGGAGCCGGTGGCACCGGACGTAACCCGCTGCTGGGTATTGCCGGCCTGGTGCTGATTCTGGCCGGGGGTGGGATGGCCTTTTTCATCTGGCGGTCGCGTAGACTCTAGCCGAAGCGCTCTTCTTTCCAGATATCCGCGTTGTTATGATACCCGGCCTGTTCCCAGAAGCCGGGTTGATCTTCTTTCATGAATTCCAACCCGCGCAGCCACTTGGCCCCTTTCCAGAAATACGGAGTCTCCAAGCCGTCGCGGCCGGGGATGGCTCCCACAACACCGCGGAGCGGGTAGCCGTGATCCGGCGAGATCGGTTCACCATTGAAATGTGTTGCGAGCAGGAAATTCTCCTGCAAGACGATCTTCAGTGGCAAATTGACGGTGAAACCATATTCCGCGTGCTGTAACACATACGCGGCAGTGGGTTGAAGCCGGATCAGGCCGGAATCTACCAGAGTGCGCACGCTGACGCCCTCCCAGGTGGTATCGAATTTGCTCCACTGTGTCACGCAATGGATGTCCATTTCAAGTCGGGTGCGGGGCAGATGATTGAATTCATCCCAGCTCCATTCCCGGGCATCTTTTACCTCTCCCCAGACGCGGAATGTCCAGGTGAGCGGATTGAATGGAGGTACCGGGCCGTAATGCAGTACCGGGAATTTACGGGTGAGCGACTGCCCGGGCGGCAGGCGACCTTCACGCTGCATTTCTTCTTCTTCCATTTTTCGTATAAAGGGATTATCCAACATGGCTTCTCTCCTGCCGCTATTATAGCAGGCAGAATTTGTGGGGTAAGGGCTGTGTACACCCGGCGAAGGAGAACGATTTGCGCCTACGAGGGTTTTAAAGGATAATTCGATCATCCTGTCATTGGAGAACGGTCATGGATCAAAAATCAGGCGCGCAGATTTCCAGGAAAGCATTCATTCAATCATTTGTCATCTTGCTGGTGATTATGCTGATTGCCGGCGTGTTGACTCTGGTAGTGCCGGCGGGCAGTTACACCCGCGTAGAGCAGGCTGGACGTCAGGTGATCGACCCCGCATCTTACACAGCGCTAGCCCAACCGGATTACCCGGTATGGCGCTGGTTCACGGCTCCGCTGGAGGTGCTTGGTGGACCGGACGGGTTGACCATCCTTGTCATCATTTTCTTTTTGCTGATGGTGGGGGCATCTTTTGCCGTTCTGGATGGCAGCGGTATTCTACGGGCTGTGATCGCGGCCATCGTCAATCGCTTTGGGGGACGAAAATACTTACTGCTGGCACTCATTTCGCTGTTTTTCATGCTGCTGGGGGCTTTCTTCGGTATTTTTGAAGAGGTACTGCCGTTGGTGCCTATCATGATCGCCCTGTCTATTTATCTGGGGTGGGATACGCTGGTCGGGCTGGGTATGTCCATCCTTGCGGTTAACATGGGTTTCTCTGCCGCGGTTACCAACCCCTTCACAATCGGGGTGGCGCAGAAACTGGCCGGACTGCCGCTTTTCTCCGGCGCGTGGCTGCGCATTTTCTTCTTCGTGGTGATTTACGGGTTGTTTATTCTTTTTCTGTCGCGTTATGCCCGCCGGGTGGAAAAAAACCCGGCAGCTTCACCGGTTTATGTAGAAGACCAGGGTTACAGGCGGAATCACCCCGCGTTTGACCTGCAGCAGGAGTTGACCGCGGATACGCGTTTGAAAGCCTCGCTCAGCTGGTTCGGTGTTTTTGCTCTTGGGATCCTGGCTGTTCTGGTCGCGGCCCCTTTTATACCCGCGATCAGTGACTACTCTCTACCGATCGTTGCCCTGCTTTTCTTTGTCGGCGGTATGGGAGCGGGTTTCTTAAGTGGGAAACCCGCGCCAGTAGTCTGGAAAGCCGCTTTGGACGGCTTGCAGGGTATCGCCCCGGGTATCATCCTGATCCTGATGGCATCCAGTATCAAGTACATTATTGTTACCGGAGGTATTATGGATACGATCCTCCATTCAGCTTCCGGCATCCTGACACAGGCAACCCCCTTCACTTCATCCCTGCTGGTGTACGGCCTGGCACTATTCATTGAATTCTTCATCGGCTCTGGTTCTGCCAAAGCCTTCCTGCTTATGCCCATCCTGCTGCCGTTGGGAGATCTGGCAGGCCTGACGCGCCAGGTGGCGGTGACAGCCTATTGCTTCGGCGATGGCTTTTCAAACCTGGCATACCCCACCAACCCGGTGCTGCTGATTGCTCTCGGTTTGACGGTCGTCAGCTATCCCAAATGGTTACGCTGGACTTTACGCCTGTGGGCGGTGGTGATTCCGCTGACGCTGGTTTTTCTGGCGCTGGCTGTGGCCATCCACTATGGGCCATTCTAGGGAACCTCTGCCTGATATCCAGCCCTGCCCGGCGCCGCGGTTACGCGGCGCTTCTCTTTCCTCCCCTATGCGGGTCGGGGAGTATGCTACAATATCGCCACGAGGTGAATGATGACTGATACCCCCATTCTGGTGGCTGTTGCCTGGCCGTACGCTAATGCTGAGATCCATGTGGGAAATCTCACGGGTTCTTACCTGCCAGCGGATATCTTCGCGCGTTACAGCCGCCTGCGCGGCCGGCATACGCTGATGGTCTCCGGCTCAGATTCGCACGGCACGCCGATTACCATTCGCGCGGATGCCGAGGGGACCACCCCGTATGCCGCTTACCAGCGCTTTCATCACAGCTTTTTGGACCTGTACCAGAAGCTGGGCATCAGTTACGACCTGTTTACCAGCACTCATACCGATAATCATTTTGAGATTTCGCAAAAGATCTTTCTAGCGTTGAAAGAGAACGGCTATCTCTATACTGAAAAGAGTAACCAGTGGTTCGCCACCTCACAATCACGTTTTCTGCCGGATCGTTATGTGGAAGGTACCTGCTACATCTGCGGGGATACCAACGCGCGTTCCGATCAGTGTGATAAATGCGGCAGCCTGCTGGAAGCGGATCAGCTAATTCACCCGCGTTCGAAGGTGGATGGCTCGACTCCAGAGCTGCGTGAGACTGAGCATTACTACCTGGATCTGGGAAAGCTGCAACCGCAGGTGGTGGATTTTCTTAAGGGGAAGCAAGAGCATCTGCGCCCGAACGTGCTGCGCCAATCGCTGGGGCAGATCGAGGCCGAAGACCTGCATGGACGGGCGATCACTCGCGACCTGGATTGGGGTATTCCGGTACCGCTGGATGGCTGGACGGGCAAGTGCCTCTATGTCTGGTTCGAGGCCGTTATCGGTTACCTTTCTGCCTGTGTGGAGTGGGCCGCTCTGGAAGGTAAGAGCGCGGATTGGCGCGACTGGTGGTATGACGCCCTGGCGCGCACCTACCACTTTATCGGTAAAGACAATATCCCCTTTCACGCAGTCATCTGGCCAGCTCAGCTCTCTGGCTGCGGCACTGCCTTCTCGCGCCTGATGGGGGATGAGCCCCATTCACTCACTCTGCCGTATGATGTGCCGGCAAATGAATTTATGAACCTCGAGGCGCAAAAAATTTCGGGCAGCCGTAACTGGGCCGTCTGGGGGTTGGATTTTCTCACCCGCTACGACCCGGACCCGCTGCGTTATTACCTGACTGTGAACATGCCAGAAACCAAAGATACCGACTGGGACTGGGATGATTTCTATCACCGCAATAATGACGAGCTGGTAGCCACCTGGGGCAATTTGGTTAACCGGGTACTCGCTTTCACCTACAAACACTGGGAGGGCGTGCTGCCAGACCCGGGCGAATTGCGCCCCGCAGATTACCAGCTGTTTGAGGTAGTAGAAAAAGGTTTTGAGGAAGTAGCTGCTCATTTTGAAGGTGTGCGCCTGCGTGCCGCTCTGGCTGAAGGTATGCGCCTGGCAGGTGAAGTAAACAAGTACCTCGATACCTCCGCGCCGTGGTTTGAGATCAAGACAGACCGCGCGGCAGCGGCGAAATCTGTCTATACCGCCATCCGCGCCATCGATAGCATCAAGGTTTTGCTGGCGCCGTTCATTCCCTTCACCTGCGAGAAGTTGCATCAATTTCTGGGGTACAATGCCCCGCTATTTGGCCGGCAGTATACCCAACTTGTGCAAGACAGCCTGGGTGAACATACTGTGCTGCGGTACGATCCCTCTGCCGCCAGTGGAAGCTGGCAGCCTTCCACTTTGGCGGGCGGTACACTGCTGCGTCAACCCGCGCCGCTCTTCAGAAAGCTGGAGCCGGAGATCGTGGAACAGGAGCGCGCCCGCCTCGGGCGAAAGTAGCATCCGGCACACATTCTGCACCCTTCCGTTTGTGGTCTTAACTGGCCCGGAGGGTAAAATGGATAAAGAAGAAGCTGTTCAGGCTGCGCTGCAGCTGCTGCAGCAGGCAGGTATTCATGCCAGCGTTGTGCGCATCTACGGTTCCACCACCGAGGCGGTGATCGTGCTTCCCGAGGTATGCCTGGCTCCCCGGCCCGGCGCGCGCCCGCCGATGGTAAACCATAAGACGCAGTGTTCGGTCGTTCTCGACACGTAAACTTATATTTAGAAGGAACCTAACCACCGTGGATTCTCTCACCGGTATATTTTTTCTTGCCCTGTTTCTTGCCACATTCGGCGTGCTGGCTGTAACCCGCGTAGAAGTAGGCCGGCTGGTACGTCAACATCACGAACAGAAGGTGGATTTCTTCCGCACGCAGCCGATTCAACCCGGCGACACGGTGATGGTGGGCGACAGCCTGACCGATGGCTGCAGGTGGGATGAGGTCTTCCCCGGCGTGGCCATTCGCAATCGTGGTATCAACGCGGATACGGTCACCGGCGTTCTCGCGCGGCTGGATGAGATCATTGCCGGTAAGCCGCAGCGGGTCTTCCTGCTGATCGGCACCAATGATCTGCCGTTGTACGAGTACCGGCAGGATGGCGACATTCTCAACGATTACAGCCTGATTCTCAGCCGCCTGCGCCAGGGGACGCCCGCCACGCGTGTGTTTGTGCAATCTCTGCTGCCGCGGCAGCAGCGTTTTGCCCGCCGCATTCTTCGCCTGAACACGGCACTGCGCCGCCTGGCAGCCGAACACGGCTGCGCGTATATTGACCTGCACCCCGCTTTCAGTGACGGACGCGGCGCGCTGCGCCGTGAGTTGACGAACGATCGCCTGCACCTGCTGGGCGAAGGATACCGCATCTGGGCGAGCATCATTGCGGAATATATGCTGCCGCCAATGCGAAGCTGATACCGCCGGGCGGTCTGTGCTATCCTTCGGTGTTGTGTTACAATTTTGCCACATTGGGGCATGGTGCAATGGCAGCACACCAGACTTTGGATCTGTGGATCTTGGTTCGAATCCAGGTGCCCCAGCCTGAACGCGGCGGGTTGATCCCCGTCCGCGGTTTATTTTAAGGGGGAGGGTGTGTTGGATGCGAAGATAACAGCTTGCGGGAGTTACAGCTATAATAATTAACACTTGATATATTAAAATCATGATGGGGTGAAGAATGCGTAGGGATTATTATTCAGGAACAATTAACCAGTTTTTACAGGCAAGTTCAATTGAGATTCTTGGTCAACTCTCTACCAACAACGAATTCGATCTTGATTTAACACAGAGAGATGCCTGGGCAGTTGAAATCGAAATTTTAAAACAATCTCTACACGGTGTTCAAGGATCCATTCATTTTGAATACTCCATCCCGAGGATGGGAAAACGAATCGATGTGGTGATTGTTACGCCAACTGCGGTATTTGTGGTCGAGTTTAAGGTTGGACAGAGAGACTTTCTCTCTCAAGATATCGATCAGGTAGTTGATTATGCACTGGATTTGAAGAATTTCCATGAACCAAGTCACCATGCTAATATTATCCCTATCCTGGTCGCAACTGAAGCAAGAAGAATAACTAAACAGAACCTTATAAAATTTTACGATGACAAAGTATGTCATCCATTATTTACAAATGCGGAACTATTAGAAGAAACCATCCGCGAAGTTCTAAAATCAAGTCAGTTAGAAGACGAAATTGTTGTTAATGAATGGGGTATTGGGAGATATAACCCAACACCAACAATTATTGAAGCTGCAGTGGCTTTATATGAAGGACACTCCGTAGAGGAGATAGCCAGAAGTGATGCTAACGCGATCAATCTCAAGGATACTTCGCAAACAGTATCAGAGATAATTTCTCAATGTCAACGAAACAATCAAAAAGCAATCTGTTTTGTTACCGGAGTGCCTGGCGCTGGGAAAACTTTGGTAGGATTGAACATTGCCTACCAACATCTTGACCCTTCGAACGATCTCTACAGCGTATTTCTATCTGGCAATGGACCACTGGTCGATGTGTTGCGTGAAGCCCTAGCAAGAGATAGAGTTCGTATTGATAAGCAGAAAGGGAAAAAACTAAAGATTGGAGATTCGCGCAGAGAAGTAAAGGCGATTATACAAAACGTCCATAATTTTAGAGATACATGTTTACAAGATGAAGAGCGACCTCCCATTGAGCACGTAGCATTATTTGATGAAGCTCAGAGGGCATGGAATGTAGAACAAACATCCAATTTCATGAAACGAAAGAAAGGCCGCCTCAATTTTAATATTTCGGAACCCGAATTTCTGATTTCTTGTCTCGACAGACATGATGATTGGGCTGTGGTGGTTTGTTTGGTGGGCGGGGGACAGGAGATCAATACTGGTGAAGCGGGTATCAGTGAATGGATTGCAGCTTTGAATAGATCCTATCCATTATGGAATATCTACATCTCCTCAAGGCTAACGGATAGTGAATATGGGGCAGGTAATGTCATTGAGGGAATCAAAGAAAAACAGAGAGTGGCAACAAACGATAATTTACATCTCTCAGTATCGATGCGATCCTTCCGAAGCGAGAAGGTTTCTTTACTCGTGAAGCAAATTCTAGATTTAGAAGAACTCCATGCAAAAGCAACATTTGAAACAATTAATCCCCAATATCCGATCTGGATTACAAGGGACTTGAATGCTGGGAAACAATGGCTGAAAGCTAGGGCTCGAGGTACGGAGCGGTATGGTATTGTCGTTTCATCACAGGCAGTGAGATTGAAACCCCATGCTATTGATGTGCGGCCAAAAGTTGATCCAATACATTGGTTTCTCGATAATAAAGATGATATTCGGTCCTCGTATTATCTCGAGGATGTTGTTACCGAATTTCAAATTCAGGGTCTTGAATTAGATTGGGCATGTATGGTTTGGGATGCGGATTTCCGTTATTCACATATGGGTTGGGAGCATCGTTCATTTGTAGGTGATAAATGGAATGCAATAAACAAGGTGGATAGACAGGTTTATCTCAAGAATGCTTACCGTGTTTTGCTTACTAGAGCACGACAAGGTATGGTAATTGTTGTACCGCCTGGTGATGCCCAAGACCCCACCCGTAAACCTGCATTTTATGACTCAACCTTTAATTATCTTTGCCGAATTGGTTTCCCGGTTTTGTAGAGGTATATTCTAATGGACGGGAGAAGATGTAGCATAGCAGTGCAATAGTACTGCACTTGCCACCTTTAATATCCTTCCCCTCATCCATACCTGCCGCGGCCGGAGAAAGAACCGGGCGCGGCTCTTGTGTTAAAATGAGAGGTAAGAACTCGGGTATGGAGCCAAAAAAATGGAAACGATAGCGATCATCCTGGCCGCGGGTCAGGGCACGCGCATGAAATCACATCTGCCCAAGGTACTGCATCCCCTGCTGGGGAGGCCGCTGGCAGCCTACAGTGTAGAAGTAGCCACTTCGGTTTGCGGCCGGCCGCCGCTGGTGGTGGTGGGGCACGGCGCAAACCAGGTGCGGCAGGCGCTAGGGGCATCCGCGCGCTATGTGACGCAGGCGGAACAGCTGGGCACGGGCCACGCGGTGCTGCAGGCCGAAGCCGAGCTGGTTCAATTTTCCGGGCAGGTGGTCATCATCAGCGCCGATATGCCACTGCTGCGCGCTGAGACGATCGCCGCTCTGGCACAGAGGCAGGCATCCAACCCCGGGCCGCTGAGCCTGTTGACGGTCAGCGGGCCGGACCCACGCGGTTTCGGTCGCATTGTCCGCGGCGCGAATGGCGGCGTGCTGGCTATTGTGGAAGAAGCGCAAGCCACTCCCGAGCAGCTGGCCATCCGTGAATACAATGTAGGCGCGTACTGTGTCCGTTCCGCCTGGCTGTGGCAGGCGCTTAAGAAGGTTAAAAGGTCGCCGAAGGGCGAGTATTATCTGACAGATATTGTGCAACTGGCCGTGGAAGAGGGGCAATCCGTGGTGGCCAGCCCGGTGGCCGAATCGGTGGAGGCGCTGGGCATCAACACCCGCGCGCATCTGGCCGAGGCGACCACTGCCATGCGCGCGCGTATCAACCTGCGCTGGATGGATGCCGGTGTGACCATGATCGACCCCGGACAGATCTATATTGAACCAGGGGTCACTCTGGCTGCCGATACGACCCTGTGGCCCGGCACCTACCTGAAAGGCTGCACATCCATTGGCAGCGGATGTGAACTCGGGCCGGATACGATCATCGAATCTTGCCAGGTTGGCAGCGACTGCCGCATTCTCTCTTCCGTGCTGGAATTTGCCACTCTGGAAGATCATGTGGAAATGGGCCCCTTCTGCCATCTGCGAAAAGGCGCGCACCTGGCCGCGCACGTCCACATGGGCAACTTTGGTGAGGTAAAAGATTCTTATCTGGGCGAAGGCACCAAAATGGGCCATTTCTCTTACATTGGCAATGCCAGTATTGAGGGCAATGTCAACATTGGCGCCGGCACCATCACCTGCAATTATGACGGCGAGCATAAACACACCACAGAGATTGGCGAAGGCGCCTTCATCGGCAGCGATACCATGCTGGTGGCACCGGTGAAGATCGGAAAAGGCGCGCGCACCGGGGCTGGCGCGGTAGTCAACCGCGATGTAGCGCCAGGAGATGTGGTGGTAGGTGTGCCGGCCCGTCCGCTGCGCAAGGTGGAGAAATGAGCCCACAGACTATTGCCATCCTGCTGGGAATCACCGCATTCTTAAACCTGTTCCTGACGCTCATCCGCTTCAGCCTGGTGAACGCCCACCTGCCGCGCCTGCTGAACGTGCGTGAAGGCCGTGAGGTCCTGGTGGATCGTGCCATCCGTGTGATTGAACGGCCGCGCATCCGTGTATCGTTGCGAGTGTCGCAATCCGCGCTGCATCTGTTGTTTGGCGCGCTGGTACTCTGGCTGGCAGTGGAACCATGGCAGCAGCCGGTGTTGGAGGTCCATCCCCTGTTGTGGCTGGCGGGTGGCAGCCTGACGCTCTTTCTGGCGGAAGCCCTGGTGGAAAGGTTCGCACTGGCTAACCCAGAGGGCTGGTCGTTGCGCCTCGCGGGTTTCGGCCTGGTAACCGACATTCTCTGCTGGCCACTCACCGCGCTGGTCGTGCGCCTTTCCGGGCAGGCAAAGATCACCATGCAGCAGTTCACTCCGCCCACGGATGATGAGCTGAAAAGTTGGGTAGAGACAGGCCAGGCTGATGGCGCGCTGGAAAAGGAAGAGCGACAGATGATCTATTCCATCTTCCAGTTCGGAGACACGCTGGCGCGTGAGATCATGGTGCCGCGCATTGACATGCTGGCGCTGGATGTGGAATCACCGCTGGAGGATGTAGTGCAAGCCGTCAGCGCGTCGGGACATTCGCGCATCCCCATCTATGAAGATACGATCGATAATATCATCGGCTTGCTCTACGCCAAGGATCTGCTGCAATGCCTGGGCAAGGACAGGCAGTTCACCTCCCTGCGGGCAGTCATGCGCCCGGCGTACTTTGTGCCTGAGGCCAAAAAGCTGGATGATCTGCTGACCGAAATGCAATCCAGCCGTACGCATATTGCCGTGATTGTGGATGAGTACGGCGGTGTGGCTGGGTTGGTGACGCTGGAAGATATCCTCGAGGAGATCATCGGCGAGATCCGCGATGAGTATGACCAATCTGAAGAGCAGCCGTACACCCGCGTATCGGAGGATGAGTATATCTTTTTGGGGCATGTAGACCTGGACGACTTCAACGAATTGATGGGCACGGAGTTTGAAAAGGACACCGCGGATACCCTGGGTGGCTTGATGTACGGATTGATCGGCAGAGTGCCTGAGGGTGGTGAGCAGCAGTTGCTGGACGGCGTTCTGTTGACCGTTGAGGCCGTCAAAGGACGGCGCATTACTAAAGTGCGCGCCAAAAGACAGGCTCCGGTAGAGAACGAGGAAAAACATGACCCATGAATTAACCGCAGAGGCCAAAGAGAGGTTGGTACAGGCAGCCTGTTTAGCTCGTAAATGGTCTTACAGCCCCTATTCGCATTATCCGGTTGGAGCCGCGCTGCTGACACGCTCTGGTAAGGTATATGACGGCACGAACATCGAAAATGCATCTTTCCCACTATCCAACTGCGCCGAACGCACTGCCATCTTCAAAGCGGTATCAGAGGGTGAGCATGAATTCACAGCGATTGCCGTGGTGACTGAGAACGCGGGTTCTCCCTGCGGTGCCTGCCGCCAGGTGATGGCGGAGTTTGGCCTCGATATGCTGGTTTTGATCGCGGATGCTGACGGCAAGATCCACCAGGAGATGACAGTGGCAGGCTTGCTGCCGGGGGCTTTTACTCCCGCCGACCTGCCGCGTCCCTGACCCCGCGAGGGGAGCATGACCGATACCTCACACTCCTTCCGCGTGGAAGCCCTGGTGCTGCGGCATAGCAATTTTTCAGAAGCCGACCGGCTGCTGACGCTCTTTACTCGCGAACGAGGAAAACTACATGTGGTGGCGAAGGGGGTACGCAAGCTGAAATCCCGCAAAGCCGGGCATCTGGAGCCATTCACGCGCGTGCAGTTGCAGTTGGCTCGTGGACAGGGTATGCCCATCATCGCTCAGGCAGAGACAATGGAAGCGTACAGTGCCATCCGCGCGGATTTAGATATGACTGCCCGTGCCGCCTATGTACTGGAAGTACTCGACCGCTTCACGTATGATGAAGAGGAACATCCTCAGCTTTTTCAACTGGCCGTGGAGACGCTGGAACGATTGAATGCCGGCGTGGAGGCCTTCTTTGCCAACCGTTACTTTGAGCTGCATGCGTTGAATACACTGGGCTTCAGGCCGGAGTTATTTGCCTGCGTATCCTGTCGCCAACCGGTGCAGCCGGTGGACCAGTACTTTTCAGCACGACGCGGCGGCGTGGTCTGCCCGAATTGCGCCCTGCGGGTGGAAGGAGTCCGCCCGGTGAGCGTGGATACGCTGCGCTTTCTACGGCATTTCCAACGCAGCAGTTTCAAAGAGGCACGCCGCGCAGATCCCCGCCCCGCGCAGCGGGAAGAAATGGAAGCCCTGCTGCAGTACTACATCCACACGCAAATGGAAAGCCGGCTGAATACGCCCGGCTTCATCCGCGCGATCTCCGCGTAGCATCCACAATAACTCGTGTTGTTCCTGATTATGGGTTGCCTCCTTGAAAAGAGGGACGTATACTGGCTATAGGATTTGGTTGTTCATATACCAGCAAGGCGAGCTTCCGTTTTATTTTTACTGTAAACCAGCAACTATCTTAGTACAGTTCCAATGTGAGGAAGTATGTCAGAAAATGGTATGTCGATAAGGAACATTTTCTTGCGGTTCTGGTGGTTAATTGTGTTGATCACCACCTCTTTAGTGGCAATCTGGGCTGTTCTGTCCTTTGTGGTACACCCGCAAGGTAAGGATAAAGAAACCATAGAAGGAGCAAAATCATCGTCAGTACAGCCGGTTTCACCGTTTACAACTACTGCTGGGCTCAAAGCCTGTCCGACTGATCTCGCGGGTATTTTGACCGCTCCGCTGATGGACCCAAATGCGATCGCAGCCATGATCCCATTGGGGAATGTCAGCCCGCCTGGGCATACCTTTCCGGTGGATCACATCTATTTTATGGTGAATACCAATGAACCAGTGCCGTTATACGCCCCCGCGGATGGCTGGATCACACACATCATGGCAAATTCAATCAAAAAGACTACAGACAGCCCGTATGAGTTTGAAAGCTTTGTAGTGACCTATACAATTTGTGATGGGCTAGTGCTTGATTTTGCCGGTTATAACGATGTGGTACAGCCCATTAAGGATGAGCTGGCAGGCATGCAGGGGGAATGCAAGAGCGGGATCGTAAAGTCTGGCCACGATAGCGCGGCAGAGCAACAATGTGATTATAGCAACTTGAGAATCCCTGTGACCTCGAATGAGATTATCGGGTATACCCAACGGATCATGCGCTCTGATGGCTCGGGCTATAACATCCCCTTTGAAATCTGGGCAGCGAATTATAACCAGCCTGCCCGCAGTGATGTGGATTGGTCGTATTATAACGATAACCGCTACGCGCATGCCATCTGCACATTCGACCTCTACAGCGGTGAATTAAAGAGCACTTACGACGCAAAGTTTGGTACCTGGTCCGAAGGTGGTATTAAAGATAAAGAAGGCAATATCATTCCTGGTGAACCGGTGTTCACGCCGCGTACGGTTGCGCCGGCGTGCGGAGAGATCGTCCAGAATATTGCCGGCACTCTGCAGGGAGCCTGGTTCAGCAGCAAGCCCGATCAAAACGATAAAAGCGGAAATGTGGGTTATACCGGGTATGGACTAACCATCATTCACAACAATATCGACCCAAATGTGGGTGAAGTTGTGGTCGGGGGAGAATTTAGCATTGGGTTGTCCGGCATCATAAATTTTAAGCCAGTGCATACCGGTTTGGTGAACAGGGAGCCCTCTGAAGTAAGAGCTGATGGGCGAACCTATTGCTACCACAGCAATGTGGAGGGCATCAATGTCGGACCACTGATCAAGGGAAAGGTCTTAATCCGCATGGTCAATGACCACACCCTGGAAGCTGAATATAAAGACGGTACATGTGGATTGGAAGATACTATAAGCGATGGATTTAGATTTTCCAGATGATCCATTTCTTTTCAGGGAGCAGTCACAGAACAGGCGCGTTTCCGCGCCTGTTCTGTGACTGCTTTGCCTGTACCTGATTAGCGGTTCAGGTATTCTTTGACTTCCGGGCTGTCGAGGAAGACCAGGTTCAAGATGCCTGCCGTCAGCGAGACCAGATTACCGTAGATGATGTTGATGATCTCGAAGATGGCGAGTGTCCGCAGGCGGTCGGCGGGGACAGGGCGGTTGGAAAGGATGTTGGCGGCGTTCACCACTTCGAACACGCCCAGCACCAGCGGCAGCACGGTGATCGGCATGCAGAGGATACCAACGACGGTGGCAATGGCTCCCCAGGTGAGGGTGAGGCCGACAATGATATTGATGATGCCGTTCGCCAGCATGATGATGGTGACAGCCTGATACTTTCCCGGCACGGTGGAGATGGATGGCTGAATCTGTTCCGGGGCGGAGGTTTCTTTGATTGGATCTGACATATTATCCTCTTTCAATATGGGTTTCTAAGAGGATATACGCATCAGAAGCGTACAGGTTGCAGGCGGATCAGGTGATCATCCAAGGTGATGTGAGCCCTTCATCCCTGCCAGCAGGCAAGCGTAAAGATTACCCGCATGACGCGCTCGCTGATACGATACGGCGGGTAACGCAGGGGAACATCCGGCTTCAAGCCGCGCCGCAAAACGCTTTTATAGTGAGTGAAGGTTTCAAAGGTGTGCCGGCCGTGATACCTGCCCATACCGCTGGAACCGCGGCCGCCAAACGGCAGGTCCGAGTTGGCGAAGTGGCTGACGACATCGTTGACGCAACCACCACCAAAAGGCACCTGGCTGACCACAAGTTTTTCAACGTGTTGATCCCGGGTGAACAAATACAGCGCCAATGGGTTGGGGTGCAGTTGCACGATGCTCATTGCATCTTGCAGCGAGTTGTACTCCAGCACGGGTAAAATTGGGCCGAAAATCTCTTCTTCCATCACCGGGTCGTCAGGAGAGACATGATCCATGATCGTAGGGGCAATATAATGCTGATGGTCTTTGGTCTGACCGCCGTAGACTACTTTTAGTGGGTCGATCAGATTTTTCAACCGGTGGAAATGATGCCCGTTAATAATACGCGCCAGGTGCGGGCTTTCCGATGGATCTTCTCCGTAATACTCACGGGTTTTACGAACTATCCGCTCAACCAATTCCGCGCGGATGCTGGCATGCGCCAATACGTAATCCGGAGCGATGCAGGTCTGGCCGGCGTTAAAGAACTTCCCCCAGACAATGCGGCTGGCAGCCACTTCCAGATCGGCAGTGGCATCCACGATGACGGGGCTTTTTCCGCCGAGTTCCAGGGTGACGGGTGTCAGGTGGTCCGCGGCGGCTTTCATCACCAGGCGACCCACGCGGGTTCCTCCGGTAAAGAAGATGTAATCATACGGCAACGAAAGCAGGCTGCGGGCAACTTCCACACCGCCGCAGATGACATGTGCCAGACCAGGTTCGAACAATCCGTTCACCAGCTCTTCAATCACTGCCGCGGTATGTGGTGCATGTTCAGAGGGTTTCAGCAGGGCGACATTGCCAGCGGCCAAAGCGCCGATCAGGGGCGACATAAGCAGTAAGAAGGGATAATTCCACGGAGAGATGATCAACACCTGTCCAAATGGTTCCGGGTGAATGGCACTGGATGCGGGAGCATGCAGCAGCGGGGTCCGCACGCGCTGTGGGCGCATCCAACCTGCAAGATGCCGTAATGTGTAGTCAAGCTCTTCCTGAACAGCCCAGATCTCTGCCGTTGCAGCTTCTAACCAGGGCTTACCCATATCCGCCTGCATCGCCTGAAGCAGGCGCGGCTCAAAAGCAATCACCTGTTGTTTCAGTGATCTCAACGCAGCGGCGCGGTAAGCGAGCGGGATGGTGGCATGGCTGGCAAAGAATTCTTTCTGCTGGCTATGGATGTGTGTGATCTTCTCAAATTCCATAAAAACTTACTCCTGGTGGGCAGTGTCCCGCGTCTGATTATACCCGTCGGACCTAACTTGCCGCGCGGGGATCTGCGAAAGAATGAATTCTGCCAGCGCGGTGATGGTGAGGGATGGATTGGCATTGAGGTTGACCGGAACGATTGAACCATCGGCCACATACAGGCCGGGATATCCATGCACCCGCCCGGCATCATCCACCACGCCATCCTCCCTGGTCTTACCCATTACACAGCCACCGAGGATGTGAGCCGTTGTAGGGGCATCCATCAGTACTTCGAACCAACTGCCTTTGGGAAAGCCATTCATCTTTTTTGCCATACGGCGGGTCACTTCGTTGGCAATCGGTATATACGAAGGGATCCGTTGCCCATTTTGGGGGAGGGAGGAGGATAGACCAAAGATCCCACGGCGCAGGCGCAGGTAATTCTCACTCGATTGCATCACCAGAATCACCGAGGTGCGGGCGCTTTGGCCAGGTATCCACAGGGCGCGCAGGAATTGTCGGGGGTGCCGAATGATATTTCCCAGGAAACGCAGTACTCGGGGAAGGCGTCCGCCGCCATCCGTCAACACGGTGGCGATGGCGTACAGCAGGTCAGAGCCACGGTTATAGCGCACGATTTCCATATGGGTATGCGGGTCGGGGTAGATGCCGGAAGTAATGGCAATGTGATCGTTCCAATCGCGGCTGCGGTCGCGCGAATCCACACCCAGAATGGCTTCCGAATTCGTGCGGGTGAGGTCCCCCAACCTGTCTGAAAGTTCTGGCAGGCAGCCATTATGTTTGCAGCGGAGTAGTAGGTCTACAGTGCCGAGGACACCCCCCGCGAAGATGACCTGCTTGGCGTGGAAGGTGCATTCGGGGCGGTGCAGCCCAAAAGAGGCCCGGGCGGACACACGATAGCCGTGCTTTTCCGGGCGGACAGTCGTCACTTCGGTTGCAGCGATGATCTTAACGCCAAGACGTTCAGCCAGGTAAAGATAGTTTTTATCGAGGGTGTTCTTAGCACCCACCGGGCAGCCGATCATGCAGGCTCCACATTTTTTACAACCGGTGCGTTCTGGTCCCTGCCCGTTGAAATAGGGGTCTGGCACGGTGACCCCGGGTTGCCCAAAGTAAACGCCAACCGGGTTAATATGAAAAGTGTCTTCTCCACGCAGCTCGAGGCCCACTTCACGTAAGACGGCATCCGCATTGCCGGTATCAGGGCAGGTGACGGCACCGAGCATGCGGCGGGCTTCATTGAAGTGCGGCGCCAGCCTCGTTTTCCAGGAACCATCCCCCCATTCCGGCTGATCGAAGATTGTGTCATCCGGCTGGATCAATTGGTTGGCGTAAACCAGGCTGCCGCCGCCCACACCGCTGCCGTGAAGCACCAGCACATGGCGCAGCAGGGTCAATGCCTGAATCCCCAGCAAGCCGAGTTGTGGCAGCCAAACTGAGCGGCGCAGGTGCCAGTTGGTGGGTGGAAAATCCGCGGTATCGTAGCGTAGGCCTTTTTCCAGAACGGCGACACGGTAGCCTTTTTGTGCCAGGCGCAGGGCGGCTACCGATCCACCGAAACCGGAGCCGATCACAATGAAATCATAGGGTTCTGGGGTGTGCTGCATGCGAGTCTCTCAGGGATGGGATGTGGTGAAGTTCTGAGAACATTAACCCCATAGCGATGTTTTGGGTACAAAAAACGCACGGCGGTGAAGCCGTGCGCGAGGAGTGGAGTGGGGAATCTTTCCCCTATCAACTATCTTACAAATAATCCTTCAGTTGTCTGGCACGGCGTGGATGGCGCAAGCGGCGCAGGGCTTTTCCTTCAATCTGGCGGATGCGTTCACGCGTCAGGCCGAATTTTTGCCCAACCTCTTCCAGGGTATAAACCCGGCCGTTATCCAGCCCGAAGCGCAGGCGCAATATGCGTGCCTCACGTGGAGAGAGCGTTCCCAGTACTTCATCCACCTTCTCTTGCAGCAGGTTCTGGTAAGCGCTCTGGGTGGGGGTGGGGGTAACCTCATCTTCCACGAACATGCCCAACTCAGAATCTTCCTCATCGCCCACCGGGCTTTCCAGAGAGAGCGGCAGCCACGAGACGCGTTGCATCCACTGTACCTTGTTCTCGGTCAAGCCCAGTTCCCCGGCCAGCTCAATCGCGGTGGGGACACGCCCGAGTTTCTGCTCCAGTTCGTGGGTGGTCTTGTACAGCTGACGGATGCGGTCGATCATATGCACGGGCACACGGATGGTGCGCCCCTGATCGGCAATGGAACGGGTGATAGTCTGGCGGATCCACCAGGTGGCATAGGTGGAGAAGCGGAAGCCGCGGTGATAGTCATACTTCTCTACGGCTTTCATCAGGCCCAGGTTGCCTTCCTGGATGAGGTCTAGAAATGGTACGCCGCGGCCAATGTACTTTTTGGCTACGCTGACCACCAGGCGGGTATTGGCTTTAATCAGGTGATCGCGCGCCTGCACGCCGTCTTGCACCTGCTTTTCCAACTCTTCGTGATGGCGCGGTACGGGGCGGGTGGTGGCCAGTTCTTTGCGGGCTGCCCGGCCAACCTCAATTCGCGTGGCCAGATCCAGCTCTTCCGCCACTTTCAGTAGCGGCACGCGGGACATTTCTTTGAGATACAGCCCCACCGTATCATCCGTGGAGATGCGTTCGAGATCTGAAAAGCCTTCAAAATCTGTGCTGGGTTCGGGGCCTTCTTCTTCCAGGAAAGGGTTTTCCTGCTCATGGTCCATTACTTCCACGCCGCGGCGGCGCAGGGCAACCATCAGCGCGGTAAGGTGCTCGTTCTCTTCATCCCCCTCAGGATAGAATTCCATCAGGTCTTCGGTTGTCAGGTATCCCTGCACGTCTGCTTTTTCTAGCAGCATGCTTAACACCTCGGCATTTTGCCTGTTTCTGCCACTCACTGCCATATGCACCCTCCTCTTCACTCATTGGTCCAGTAGGCCTGCCCCCGTCCGCCTGGTTGAGCGGGATCAGGCAAGAAGGCCGGATATGCGATCGGTGCGGAATATCCGGCAATCAGGTATGGTGTTCACACACCCTTTCATTGAGGTTCTCACCACATTCTACGCACAGACCTTTACAATCCGGCTGGCACAGGGGTTGGATGGGAATCTCCAGCATCAGGTATTCGCGCAGGATGGGCTCCAGGTCGATATGCCCGTCCTCCGGCAGTAACAGACCGGATTCGGTGACCGAGCGCTTTGAAAAGGCAAACAGCTCGTCAAATTCCGTCTGCAGCGGTACTACAGTTTCCCCCAGGCAGCGTACGCATTCCAGACGGGTATTTCCCTGGAATTTTGCTTGCATTACCAGCCCCTGTTGCGTGCGGTCTATACGTACCACCCCTTTGAAATCCGTTACTTCCAATTCAGAGGAAATGGTAAGCTGGGGGTGATCGAAGGTGAACTCACGATGATAGCCAATGGATTGGCCGATAATAAAGCCAACGTTGAGCCGTAGAAGGTGATGGGGTTGGTTCACTGGGGCCTGATTCGTTCTGGTGGAATAGATATTGAGAATAATATAGCACATTTCTAAGGTGGAGTCAATTTATTATGATATTTATCATAATAAATACTCGGCGGGTGACGGAAAAAAACTCGGCATGGCCGATAATAAGCAGCTTGACTTATAATGAGCGGATGAAATTGATCCTTGCGACGGAAAACCCCGGAAAAGTAACAGAAATGTGTGCCTTGTTGGCTGGTTTGCCGCTGGAACCGCTCACTCCCCTCAGCCTGGGGTGGAGTTTGCAGGTGGCTGAGACCGGAGCCACCTATGCCCGCAATGCTTACCTGAAGGCCTCGGCGCATGCATTCCGGGGTGGGCTGCCGGCGCTGGCAGATGACAGCGGGTTGGAAGTGGATGCGCTGGATGGCGCTCCGGGGTTATACTCGCACCGTTTCTTAAACCTGCCCAACCCGACGGATGCTGACCGGCGCGCATATCTGGTTTCCTTATTAAAGGAGAAACCACGTTCGTGGCGGGCCAGCTTTTTTTGCGCTGTGTGCATCTGCCTGCCAAATGGTTGTCATTGGTCCTTCAGCGGACGCTGTTACGGCGAAATCATCCCGCAAGAGCGGGGCAGGAATGGGTTTGGGTATGACCCGGTATTTTTAATGGCCGACAGGCAGCAAACAATGGCGGAATTGAGCGATGATGTCAAGAATCAACTGAGCCACCGCGCGTTGGCGGTCAAGCAGGCGGAATCTACGCTGCGGCATTTGGCTGAAAGTCTGCGCCAGTATTAAAGGTTGATGACCATGCTTAAGAGCCAGGAGATGATCAGCAGTATCGCGATAATCGAAAACACTAGTTTCTGGGTGCTTGCCCGGCGCTGATCGTGATTCATCGAGTTCTTCTGTTTTTTTTGATCCTTGGTCATTTTTTCCTTTTAAACAATTGTGCGGGCGAATTTTTCGCCAAAACCCAGCAGTTCCTGAACCATTTCACGGCTGCGCCCTTCGGCGTAGACTCGCAGCACAGATTCGGTGCCGGAGGGACGCACCAGCAGCCAGGAGTCATCCGCGAATAAGTATTTCACCCCGTCCAGGGTAGATACATTCAATAAAGATTGCCCGCCCAGGCGGTTTGGAGCTTCCTGTGTCAGGCGGCGAGTCATATCTTCTTTGCTGACGGGGTGCTTCAACCGCAGGTCGGTGCGTTCATAAAATGCCGGACCAACTTCTTTCAGCAAGTTGTCCACCAGCTCGTGGAGAGGCGTTCGGGTTTCGGCGATAATCTCCACCAGCAGCAGCCCCATGATGATACCGTCACCCTCCGGGATGTGCCCCTGGAAGGAGATACCGCCCGATTCTTCCCCACCAATCAGGACACCTCCACCCAGCATGTGATCGGCGATATGATTGAATCCCACGGGGGTCTCGTGGCATTCCATACCGTAACGCGCCGCCAGTCGGTCGATCATTCGGGTGGTGGAAACAGTACGCACCACAGAACCGCGTAATCCACGTTTTTCCACCAGGTATTTCAAGGCCAGCGCCATGATCTTATGGGGATCCACAAAGTTACCGCGGCCGTCCATAGCGCCAATGCGGTCCGCATCGCCATCCGTGGCCAGACCGAAATCACCCAGACTGTTAGAAACAGCACCAGCCAACGCGGTCAGGTATCGGCCAATAGGCTCAGGGTGTACACCACCGAAACCGGGGTTTAATTCACCGCGAATTTCGTGGATTTCACAACCGGAACCCTGCAACAGCCCTTTGATCACACCCCGGCCGGAGCCGTACATCGAATCCACCACAAAGCGCTGCGGATTTTCAGCGATCAGGTCGAAATTGATCAACGAGCGCAGATGATTGCCGTATTCCAGGATGGGGTTAAAGCGCTCGATCAGGCCGGCGGAGCGTGCCTGATCAAAATCCATCAGGTTGGGGCCACGAGCTTGAGCTTCGTTATCCGATAAAAAGACTTCCACCCGGCGGCACTGCTCAGGAAGAGCGGATCCTCCGTACGCGGCTTTCAACTTCACACCGTTATACCGCGGGGCGTTGTGGCTGGCGGTGATCATCACGCCACCAATGGCGTTCAGCTTACGCACAGCGTAACTGATGGCAGGTGTTGGTGCGTCTGATTGTGCCAGGAATACTTTGAAACCGTTGGCAGCCAGTACGCGCGCCACATCCTGCGCGTACCTGTCTGAGAGAAAGCGGGTATCGAAGCCCACAACCATCCGGTTCGCATCCACTTCACTTTCCAGCGTGTACCCGTTGCTCCAGTGGCCTGATGCGATCGCGTCCGCAATTGCCTGTGAAACCAGGCGCAGGTTGGAAAATGTGAAAGTATCTGAGATCACGGCACGCCAGCCGTCAGTTCCAAAGTGTATGGTCATGATTTAATGGGCTCCTGCAGGTATGGTGCGTGGACGCTCTGGCCCACAACGAGTAATTTTACCACGGCGCGCTAGTAGCACCTTAAAACCTTGATTCGCAGCAAGTTTTAAGGTGTCGGGCGGGGGGCTCCGTCAGCCGGCATGCTATAATCATTTCAGTATGTCCTTCGTTCACCTGCACGTCCACTCCACTTACTCCCTGCTTGACGGCTTTAGTGATATCAAAAAACTGGTTTCGACCGCCAAAAATATGGGAATGAATTCGATCGCCCTGACCGACCATGGCACCATGTTTGGTTCGTACGAGTTCTATCTGGCTGCAAAAGAAGCGGGAGTTAAACCCATCATTGGCCTGGAAGCTTATCTCTCGGCGCGTGGCATGACAGATCGCGACTCCAAATTGGATAAGCATTCCAATCACATGCTGCTGTTGGCGGAAAACGAGACCGGGTACCAGAACCTGTTAAGGATCGCCAGCGCCGCTCAGGTGGAGGGGTTTTATTATTTTCCTCGCATTGATCGCGACTTTCTGGCAAGGCACAGCGCTGGTTTAATCGCAACTTCCGGCTGCATGGCCTCTGAAATCCCGCGGGCGATCATCGCCGGGGATATGGAAGTGGTGCAGCGCAAATTGGACTGGTATTACGAGGTCTTTGGTAAGGATAATTACTTTCTGGAGCTGCAGGAACACCAAATAACCGACCTACCGCGCATCAACAAGGCATTGCTGGATCTGGGTCCGCGGTATGCTGCCCGCTATGTAGCCACCAATGACGTTCATTACATAAAGCCGGAAGATTCACGCCTGCAGGATGTTCTACTTGCCGTCCAGACTGGTTCCACCCTCACGGATCCCAACCGCATGCGCATGGGAGATAACTCGTACTACCTGCGCTCACCCGAAGAGATGGCACGCATCTTTTCTGAGGTACCTGAAGCGCTCAGCAATACACAATTGATAGCGGATCGCACCTCATTGGATTTGCAGCGGAAGAGTTATCACATGCCGCTGTTCGAAGTACCCGAGGGATTTACTACCGAATCGTACATGCGGCATCTCTGTGAAGATGGTTTTATGCGCCGCTATGGGAACCGCGCGCGGGATCCTCAGGTGCGGGAACGGCTGGAATATGAATTGGGCATCATCCACTCTATGGGGTTCGATACGTACTTCCTGATCGTTTGGGATTTATGCCGCTTCGCACGTTCTCATGGGATCTGGTATAACGCCCGCGGCTCAGCGGCAGGTTCCATGGTGGCGTACGCGCTGGATATTACCCTGGTAGAGCCGATCGACCACGGGCTGATCTTTGAACGTTTTCTTAACCCTGGCCGTAACGAAATGCCGGATATTGACCTGGATTTTCAGGACGATCAACGTGCCAGGGTCATGGAGTATTGCACTACGAAATATGGTGCCGACCGGGTGGCGCAGATCATCACCTTCGGAACGATGGGCGCTCGGGCTGCCCTTAAAGATGTCGGCCGGGTGATGGATATACCCCTGGACGAGGTTCAACGCGTATCCAATATGGTTAATCCTCAGGGGAACAAAACCATATCCCTGATGGATGCGTTGAATGCATCACCAGAGCTCAGGCAGCTGTACAATGATTTACCACACATTCACGAACTGGTGGATACTGCCTCGCAGATGGAAGGCACCGTCCGCAGCGCAGGAACACACGCAGCGGGTGTGATCATTGCCGATAAACCGATCGTGGAGTATGCACCGCTGCACCGCCCAACAAACGGGGCAGAAGATTCACCGATCAAGTCGGTGGTGCAGTATGAAATGTCGCATGTGGATAAGCTCGGTCTGCTTAAGGTAGACTTTTTAGGGCTGGCTACCTTGACCATCATGCAGCGGGCATGCAAACTAATCCTGGAGAGGTACGGCATCGAGTTCAATCTGGATAATATCCCCACAGATGACCCAGCCACGTATGAGTTCATCGGCAAAGGGCATACCGCCGGTATCTTCCAGCTGGAAAGTAATGGGATGACCAAGTGGATCGTGCAGATGAAGCCGCGATCTCTGGCGAATGTCATTGCAATGGTAGCTCTTTTCCGCCCGGGGCCAATGGATTACATCCCGACTTATATCCGCCGTATGCATGGCGAAGAGATTGTTGAGTACCGGCACCCCGCTCTGGAAGCCATCATGAAAGAGACTTATGGCGTTGCTGTCTACCAGGAGCAGGTGATGTTCGCAGCCATTCAGATGGCCGGGTACACCGCTTCTGAAGCGGATAATCTGCGTAAGGCAATCTCAAAAAAGAATGCGGAGGCAATTGCCAAACATGCCCGCATGTTCATTGATGGCTGTGTGAAGAATGGCATTGCCGCTGAAATAGCTGAGGGTATCTTTGAAGATTGGAAGGGTTTTGCCGATTACGCATTTAATAAATCGCATGCCGCAGATTACGGTGTAATCGCTGTTCAGACAGCCTACCTGAAATTGCACTACACAGCAGAATATATGACCGCCCTGCTTTCCGCATCAAAAAACGAGATGGAGAAAGTAGCTTTCTATGCTGCGGATTGCCGTTCCATGGGCATTGAGGTGCTACCACCGGACATCAATACCAGCGGATGGGACTTCACCATCGAAGACCGGCCCGACGGCAAGTCCGCCATTCGTTTCGGTCTGGGCGCTGTGAAGAATGTGGGAATTGCTCCAGTGGATGCGATCATTAGCGGCCGAGCCGATAACCCGTACAGCGATCTGACAGACCTGGCGAACCGGGTTGATTTGCGCAGCGTCGGTAAACGTCCACTGGAAAGCCTGGTGAAAGTAGGCGCTTTAGACTGCTTCGGTCCACGCCTGGCGGTATTGCAGTCGCTCGATCTTGTGATTAACGTTTCTGCTTCACATTTCAAAGCTCTGGAAAGCGGGCAATTAAGTTTCTTTGGTGGTGATACAGGCGTGTCTGAGGCGATTGTACTCCCCTTCAGCCGCGAGCCAGATCGTAAAGAACTGTTGACCTGGGAAAAAGAACTGATCGGGGTCTATGTTTCCGCGCATCCATTAACCCCATATACGGCCATTTTGGCGGATACGGTAACCCATCAGATACCGCAACTGGCAGACCTGCCACACGGGCACAAAGTGACCGTGGGTGGCATTGTACTCAAGGTGCGACCGTATGCCACCAAAGAAGGAAAACCTATGGGGTATATCACCATTGAAGATCTGCAAAGTGAGATCGAAATGGTTCTTTTCCCCAGAGCCTGGGAAAAATATGCAGGTCAGGTGAAAGAAGAATTGGTGATACTGGCTGAGGGCAAGGTGGATGCAACCGGCGCAAAGCCTAAATTACTACTGGATAAATTGAGCATTATCAACCTGGATGCATTATCCCAGATCAAAAAAAGGAAGCCGGCCTCTGTGACCAATATCCGTGAAGGAATCATGGAATCCGCTGACCCGGGTTGGATGCCGCCACCGGAGGATTTGGAAGAGGATGACGGCTGGTTAAAAGACATCGATGATTATGATGAATTGGTGGAAACCAACCGCATGCTTCCACAGGTATCCAAAGGTATTGCTGATTCTGTGAACGTTACACTGGACCCGGCAACCGTCCCGGGTTTCAAATATGATATTGCCCCCATCGTAAGCCTGGATCAAGCCGGGCAAGGCATCCGGGTGATCACACTGGTGATGCGTGCCAGTGACGACAGGCAGCGCGATATCCGCAAGTTGAAAAAATTGCAGGGATTCCTGCTTTCTCACCCTGGCAGTGACCATTTTATCGTGGAGGTTATCGACAGCGGCCAGGTAACCGTGTTGGATTTCCCGAATTCATCCACACACATCACCAATGAGTTGATGGAACAGTTAGAAGAAATGCTGGGGTACGGAAATATCCGCGTGAGCCCGGTGGTATTACAGTGAGAGAGTCCACATAATTGGCAGGATAGAATGAGCGTTCAGAAATTGCATACGATCGGTGTAATGACTTCTGGTGGAGATGCCCCGGGGATGAATTCATGCGTGCGTGCGGTTGTACGTACGGCTATTGCCCGCGGCTTGAAAGTTTATGGCATTTTAGGCGCTTATGAAGGCCTGATGCATGGAAATTTCCAGGAGATGGGACTGCGCGATGTTGGTGGCATACTCCAACGCGGCGGCACCATCTTGCAGACACGCCGTAGCACAGCGTTTTTGGAGCCTGCCGGCCAGCGCGAGGCCATCCGGCAGATGAACAATATTGGCATGGATGGGCTCATTGTGATCGGCGGAGATGGTTCCATCACGGGTGCCAGCAAGTTGGTAGAACAGGGTGTACAGGTGGTCGGTGTACCTGGCAGTATCGATAACGACATCACCGGTACAGATATGTGTATTGGCACGGATACCGCTTTAAATACCATCGTAGACGCGCTGGATAAATTGCGCGATACTGCGTCTTCTCACAACCGTGCTTTTCTGGTGGAGACTATGGGCCGAAAATGCGGGTACCTGGCATTGATTGCCGGCTTGACGTGCGGTGCCGAGATGGTGCTGATCCCTGAAGTCGATCATGAACCCGCTGAAGTCGTTCGCGCAATCGGGGATGCATATCTGCGCGGCAAGACGCATGCCATCATCATGGTGGCAGAGGGATATAAAACCAACATCAATGATCTGGCAGCCATGATTGAAGCGGCAGATGTGGGCTTCACCACGCGGGTTACCATTCTGGGCCACATCCAGCGCGGCGGAAAACCTACGGCCTATGACCGCTGGCTGGCCACACGGATGGGAGTCCGCGCGGTGGAATACCTGGTGGAAGGTCGCAGCGGGGTGATGACCGGTTTGAATGGCCGTGAGATCGTACCGGTGCCTTTCTCTGAGATCATCGGTACCTACCGCCAGATCAGCCCGGAATACCACGCACTGGCACGCATGCTGGCCCAGTGATGCAGGGAGCTAAGTTATGAACACCAGCCTGCGTTTTCTCGGTCATGCCGCTCTCTGGTTGGAAACCGGCGATTTTCATATTCTGGTGGATCCATTTATTACCGGGAATCCACTGACACCGGTAATAGCTGAAGAACTGCAGCCAGAGTACATTCTGGTGACCCATGGGCATGGAGATCACCTGGGTGACACAGTGGAGATTGCGCGCCGCACAGGGGCTGCCGTCATCACCAACGCTGAAATTCGTGATTGGCTCAAACAAAGAGCCGTCCGTTCCTTTGGAATGAACATTGGAGGTAGCCATCAGTTCCCCTTCGGAACTGTCAAGATGACGCAGGCGAACCACAGTTCCGGCCTGGAGGATGGTACGCCGGGGGGAAGCCCGGCAGGTTTTATCCTACGGACACTCGATAAAAAATGCCTGTATATGGCCGGGGACACCGGCCTTTTCGGAGATATGAAATTCATTGGTGATGAGGGGGTGGATGTGGCGCTGATCCCCATTGGCGATAATTATACGATGGGGCCAGACGACGCGCTAAAAGCCGTGAAGCTTCTTCATCCTCGCATTGTAATCCCCATCCACTACAATACCTTTGAGGTGATCCAGCAGGATGCCCCTGCCTGGGCGGGACTTGTGGAATCACAGACTGAAACAAAGGTACATATCCTAAAACCTGGTGAAAGCCTGAGGTTGTAGTATCTGGTAAGTTTGAAAAGTTAATCAAGTGAGACGATAGTCAACTAAAAGGAAGGCATCATGGAATCAGTTATAGATCGTTTTATCCGATATATCCAGATTGATACACAATCAGATATGGAATCTGACACCAACCCGAGCACCATACGCCAATTTGACCTGGCAAGATTGCTGGTTAATGAATTGCAGGTGCTGGGTTTGCAAGATGCCGCGGTAGATGAGCGATGTTATGTCATGGCTACCTTGGCTGCAAATACCGGCTTGAATGTCCCGGCTATTGGTTTGATCGCGCACATGGATACCAGCCCGGATGCTTCGGGTGCGAATGTCGCACCTCGCCTGATCACGTCATACGATGGGCAACCTATCGTTCTGGATGAGGTCAGCAATACGATACTTTCACCAGCAGAGTTTCCTGACTTGCTTAAATATATCGGGCAACCGCTGTTAACTACCGATGGCCGAACCTTACTGGGGGCAGACGACAAGGCAGGCGTCGCAATCATTATGTCCGTGGTTGAGATGCTGGTGAGCCACCCTGAGATTCAGCATGGAAAAATCTGCATCGGGTTTACTCCAGATGAAGAGATTGGCCGGGGAGCTGATGGTTTCGATGTACAGAAATTCGGTGCCCTTTTTGCGTATACCGTGGATGGTGGGGAAATTGGTGAGCTGGAATATGAGTGTTTCAATGCTTCTATAGCTCGTATTCACATTCAGGGACGCAATGTCCACCCCGGAAAATCTAAGGATAAAATGGTCAATTCAATGCAGATCGCTATGGATCTGCATAGCATGCTGCCTGTGGACCAGCGTCCAGAATATACGGATCATTATGAAGGTTTCTTTCACCTGATTCATTTCAATGGAACGGTTGAAGAGACTGATGTGATGTATATCATCCGCGACCACGACAGGAAAAAATTTGAGCACAAAGAGCAGCTGCTGCGAGAGGCCATTCTCTTCCTGAACTCTCGCCTGGGCAGTGAGCGGATTACCATACGGCTGGATCAGCAGTACCGCAATATGCGTGAGGTACTGGAACCAGAGAATATGCACATTGTAGAGACAGCTCGCCACGCAATGGAAGCCTGCGGGGTCACGCCGATCGTCAAACCGATCCGCGGAGGAACCGATGGTTCCCGACTTTCTTATATGGGGCTTCCCACACCCAATATTTTCACGGGAGGGCATTACGGCCACGGCAAGTACGAATTCATTCCAACCCGTTCTCTGGAAAAAGGGGTGGAGGTTGTAATGAAGATCTTGGATCTATATGTGGAGAAATCTCATTAAGACCAATGTCACTTGACGCGAATTTCCTGGCATGATAACCTAACCGCACATTAATATACTCTACAGAAAGGATATCTACCTCATGGCCACATATCAAATCACTGATGATTGCATTTCCTGCGGTGCCTGCGAACCGGAATGCCCCGAAGGTTCGATCTCTCAAGGCGACGATAAGTACGTGATCGACCCGGGAAAATGTACTGCCTGCGCATCTTGCGCGTCCGTTTGCCCCGTGGATGCCTGCATCCCTGCCTGATCCATCTCCAAATTAGCTGCCAGCGTGATGAACGCTGGCTTTTTTATTCCCCGTTTATTCCAGATTTCCATAAATTCATATACAATCTATTCAGGAGTCAGTGTATGAATGCGACACAGATCATGGTGGTGGAAGATGAACCCAGCGTAAGCGAGGTGGTCAGCCTGTATCTGCGGAAAGCCGGCTATGATGTCATCTCGATAGGCAATGGGCAGTCAGCCCTGAATGAGTTGGAAAAAGAACTCCCTCATCTGGTTGTTCTGGATCTGATGCTGCCTGAGGTGGATGGTCGCGAGATCCTTGCGTGGCTACGTCAACGCAGCGCAGTGCCTGTGATCGTCCTCACCGCCCTCAGAGACGAATCAGATCGTATCGATGGTCTGGAGATGGGCGCAGATGACTACATTACCAAACCTTTCAGCCCACAGGAGTTGGTCAGCCGAGTGCGTGCCGTATTACGCCGCGGCGGTGGTGCAGCAGCCCCCGGTCAGGAAGGGGATAATTCGCAATCTCTTGTGTATGAGAACCTGCAGATCAACCCTGTGATGCGTCTAGTTATCGCTCAAAGCCGGGAGATCGACCTGACGGCAAAGGAATTTGACCTGTTGTTGCTGCTCGCCCGCAATCCCAAAAAAGTCTTTACCCGCTCGCAGCTGCTGGAACAGGTTTGGGGTCTATCTGAATACATTGATCCCGGCACGGTAACCGTCCACATGCGCAGATTGCGTGAGAAGATCGAGGTTGATCCATCCAATCCACGGCATATTGAAACCGTTTGGGGTGTAGGGTACCGTTTTGAGCCATAAGCCGGCAGGTTCCAGCCAGCAAGGTCATCATATATCGCGGGCATTCCTACGTTTTAGTATCGGCATCCTCTTTGCGCTAGAGGCTTCGCTGGCTCTGGTCTATTACGTGCTTAAAATACCGGAAAGCAAGTTTGCCTTCATCGCCATTGTGATGGGCGTTTCAGTCGTCTTCTCGCTGGCACTGGTGTATGCCGCTTTTGAGCGAGGATGGATCTCACAGATTCCACGGTTGGATTGGACGATGCTGGGAGGTTACTCTTTTTCCATGATCATCGTGGTGGCTGTGATCGCCATCATCACTAGCCGTGTGTTCAGCAACACCGTGGATGCCTGGCTGACGGCAATGTTACTCTTTTTCGGCAGTGGCATCTTCCTTTCGTTTGGTTATGCCCTCACGCATTCGATCACATCCCGGTTGAAATTGTTGCACACAGCCTCGCGGGGAATTGCCAGCGGCAACCTGGAGGAACGAGTACCTGTATCTGGTCAGGATGAAATTGCGGAATTAAGTGCCACTTTTAATGCGATGGCAACCCAGCTGCAGGAGCTGGATACTCACCAGAAAGAACTTCGGCGTGTAAGGAATGACCTGTTCGCATGGGCCGGTCATGACCTACGCACACCGCTCACTTCCATTCGCGCGATGCTGGAAGCCCTTTCAGATCAAGTGGTGGACGATCCCATTACCCGCCAGCGCTATTTACAGATCGCCCGTAAGGAGATCGATTACCTTTCCCGCCTGATTGATGATCTATTTGACCTTGCCAGAATGGATGCAGAAGGCTTGAAGTTGGATCTCCAACCCGTTTCTCTGGGAGATCTCATTTCCGACACGCTGGGATGGTTCCATACTCTGGCTATTCAAAACCGCATCGACCTGAGTGGCTCTGTGCAGCCAGGGGTTGACCTGGTTTATGCAGATGCGCAGTTGCTCAACAGGGTTCTTTCCAACCTTACCAGCAATGCCCTGCGATTTACGCCTCCTGGCGGCAGGGTGGTAATCAGCGCGGAGCGGGCTGCAGGAAAAATTTTAGTGATGGTACGCGACAACGGTGAGGGGATTCGGGCTGAAGACATTCCTTTCATATTTGAGCGTTTTTACCGAGGAGAAAAATCGCGCAATCGCTCTACCGGAGGTTCTGGGCTGGGGTTGGCGATTAGCCGGGGGATCATCGAAGCCCACCATGAGCGTATCTTCGCCAACAGTGCACCGGGTGAAGGAACGACCATTTCTTTCACCCTGCAGGAGAATCCACCTGTGAGATAACGGGTGGTAGGTTACAGATCGGAGGTGCATTGCTTGACCTTTGATTCCCGTTCATATAAAATGAAAATGGATTCAAAGTATGAACAACAGGAATGACGTTGAACAGATAGACGAATGGGCGGCACAGATCAGAGACCGCGGGTTTGCACAACCCGCGGCATTGTTGATGACAGCTTTTTCACCCTTCTCCTGGTTATTGGGTCAGTTCTATTATTTCAGTCAGCCATTTCTTACCGCCCTACTTCCGCAAAGGTATCAAGATGTTATACGAACCTTGCTTCAGGATGAGAATGTATGGAAAGAGTTTGCTGAGCAGTTAAAAGACCCGGGGGAAAGTACAAATGATTGATCCAGCACTTTACCTGATTCTTCTAGCCGGGCTGCTGATGGGATATTTTTACCTGCTGGAAAGCCGTGGCAGGCAAAGACACTACCGTATCGTTCCTTCCTTTGCTCGTCTCCGTCGGGCAGTTGCCATTTTGATAGAAAATGGACAATCAGCACAGGTTGCTCTGGGACAGGGTAGTATCCTCGCCCCCCAGGCGGGTTCTTCTCTGGCTGCCCTTGAGACTCTGGCTGGTCTTTCCCGATTGTGTCTGGCTGGCGATTCCCCCCCCTTAGCCAGTAGCGGCGATGGATCCCTGTATTTGCTGGTTATGGAGACCTGGCGAATGAGCCAGGGATTTCGTACGTCCGCAAAAAAGATCAACCGGCAAGTAACTTTTCCCGGCGTTTCACCATTCTCTTATATCGCTGGTGCTATGTTAGCTCAACAGGGCGAGGATGTTGCTATGTCGCTCATCACTGGCAGCCAGGGGCCGGAAGTCGGTTTACTGGTGGAAGCCGCGGAACGTAACCGGGCATTCACTGGTGGAGGAAGTGACCATCTGCTGGCGCAGGCTGTTCTGGTGGGAACGACGCGTTTGGCTTTTACGGGCGAAGAGTATTTTGCCTTGAATGCAGGTTGGAAGCGGGATCGATTGCATGCGGCCAGCCTGCATACCCAGGACGTGCTGCGGCTGCTCATCATTTCTGCCATCCTCCTGGGTGGAATCCTAACACTGGTGGGAAAATGATGCGTTCACGCATTCTGGCGATTTTGACACCCCTGGCGGCCGTTCTGCTTTTGGCCGGTGTTTTCTGGCAATTACCTGTCGTGCAGGCTGTGAGTGGTAGCCTGCTGGGGTGGATTATTACGCTCGCCGGGGTGGCCGGCCTGATAGGTATTGGATCTTTGCTTGCCTCGCATACCCGACGGGTGGCGAAAGGACAGAAGGGCTGGTTTTTCAGCCTGATCGCTTTACTCAGTTTTTCAGCGATCTTCACATTGGGCCTGGTGCTTACACCGGCGGATGCATTTTACACATCTTTGATTGCAGCCATCCTCGTCCCGATCGAAACCAGCCTGCTGGCGTTGCTGGTAGTATCTTTGATTGCCGCCCTGATCCGCATGTTGCGACCGGGAATGGATTTACACAGCGCTCTGTTCTTTTTCTCCGCGGTTGTTTTTCTCTGGGCTGCAACCGGTTTTGTGCCATTCGAAAGATCACCGGGAATACAAATTATCCTCACTCTTTTCAATACGATTCCCCTGGGGGGTGCCCGCGGCTTATTACTGGGTATCGGGTTGGGAAGCCTGATGGCCGGCTGGCGAGCTCTCATCCGTCCTTCTCTGGGGGAGCCTTAAATGGCAGGCGTGGTCTGTCTCAATTGTCGCCGGAGTAACCCTGAGGGGGCGCTGTTTTGTGTTTTCTGCCAGGCAGCGCTCAATAAACCAGAACCCCCTGTAACTCCGCGGCCAGGATCAGCGGATGAAGAACCTGAGTGGCTGCGCCGTGTTCGCGAACGAAAGGAACAAGACACAACAAAACCTCGCACCAGCGGCGAGAATGTAGATTCGAATCTGGACGCGGTGCTGCGGCGTATTGGTGTTACCCGGGATCCATTAAGCGGATCCCGGGACGATAAAGCCCCTCCGCACGAAACACCCCAGCAGGCGGAACTGCTTTCGGAAGATAACTCTGGGATCATCGGTGTAGATAACCAACCGGTTGCGGACCAGGATCCTGATTCGATCGAGCGGGCTCCTGATCCGCTGGCTGAAAGTATTCAGGCAGTACCGGATGAAGGGATTCAGCAAGTCGCCCCGGAAGAAATGGGGGGAGATGACCTGGAACCTGGTGCACCTGTGGAGTCTGCGCATATCACTGCTGATGGAATTACGGCACTCTCGGCGTTAAGTGCGGAATTGTCCCCAGAACCCGCCAGACCTGACCAGACACCGTACACCCCGGTCATGCCAGGATTAGAGGAGATCGAGGGTGCGCTACCGGGGGAAGAGATTACATATACTGAGTCGGCTCCAAATCCTCCCAACCGGTCAGTTCATCCACAGCGCGTATCCTTTAAAGAAACTTTACAGGCAGAAAGACAGCCGTCAGCTCCACCAGCATATCGGCGGAATAGATCCTCGTATGTGCTGCGCTGGCTGATCACAGGCCTGTTGTTTGGGTTGATCTCTCTGGCCATTCTGGGCGGAACTGCTCCGCGCAGCCTGCCAATCAATATTCCGCTAGAAACGGCCAGTTTGTATGAATCGCTGCGGGGTATATCACCCGGAGCTAAAATTCTGCTGGTGATTGGCTACCAACCGGCTTACAGTGGCGAGATCGAAACAGCGTCTGGAGCTGTTTTACGCCTGTTGGCCGAACGAGGATCCCATTTCCAGGTGATCTCAACTTCCAGCCAGAATCTATTTCTGGCAAATAGATTACTGGATTCAGCCAGGCGAAATTATCCAACCCAGATGACAGATTACATCTCTGGTAATGGATATGACATATTAGGATATTTGCCAGGCGGTCCAGCCGGTTTACGTGGGTTGCTGACAGACTTACCTGCCAACCTGGCAGTCGGAGTGGATATGAAACCGACTGAGATCGCTTTTCAGACAGCGGGCATCCAGAAACTGGATGATTACGATTCTATCCTTGTTTTGACGGATGACCCGGAAACAGCCCGTCTCTGGGTCGAGCAGATCAGCCCGGATCTTTCAGAAACGCGATTATGGATGGCAGTCAGCAGCCAGGCGGTCCCGCTGGTGCGGCCTTACTTCCGTTCGGGACAGGTGGACGGACTGGTGGGAGGGCTTTATGGCGCAGCCTGCTTAGAGCAGGTCTTGCGTGAAACCGGCCCGGCATTGCGTCTTTGGAATGGCTACGAAAATGGTTTGTTGATCGCTCTATTCACGATCCTGATGGGTGGAATTCTGAATTTCACCGGTTTCTCGTTGATCCATCACAGGAAGGAAGGAGCTCGATGAGCACTGCGGATTTCGTGTGGGCTGCCATCGGCTTCGTGCTTTCTGTGATGGTTTTTAGCTACTTGCTGGGAGATAATGGGCTTTTTCGCCTGGTGATGCACCTGTTCATCGGGGCAGCCTCCGGCTACGCCGCCGTGATTCTGGTAACCCAGGTAGTCTATCCCCGGCTGATCTTGCCCTTGCTTTCTAAACCGATCACAACGGGGACCTGGGTTCTAGAAGTCGCGATACCTCTTCTTTTGTCGCTGATGCTGTTGCTGGTTTTCTGGCCGCGATTTTCGCTGGTTGGCAGGATTCCGCTGGCTTTGTTGATGGGAGCAGCAGCAGCCTTCGCCATCAGCGGGGCAGCCCGCGGCACGCTGCTTCCTCAGGCACAAGACACCATCCGGCTATTCAAGCCTGCCGGTCTGCCGGCTGCTTTACCTGAAGCAATCTTGACGACACTCGGGGCAGTAACAATATTGGTGTATTACTATCACGGTTTACGGGCGGCTCCGGATGGCTCCTTAGAAAGGCCAGCATGGGTACGCATATTGGCCATTATCGGCGGTATCTTTCTCTTCATGACTCTCGGGGCTCTGTATGCGGGTGTACTGACAACTGCTATCTCCGCACTGGTGGAACGTTTGTATGCTTTTTGGACTCTGGTTTCAACCCTGGTGAGATGAGAGCCTATGGCTAGATCTACTGTCGAATCAGTGCTGGCAATTGATATCGGTGAATTGACCACCCGATGTGTGCTATATGAGCAGGTGGATGGTGTCTTTCTGGCTGTTGCCCGTGGCGAAGCCCTGACAACAGCAGGATTACCGGGGGCGGGAGTCATGCTCGGTGTTCTCGAAGCATTGAAAGAAGTTGAAATTGCCGCAGGTAAAGTGTTTATCCTACCCGAAGGGAATATTCAATCCAGCCCAAATCTGGTAGATGCCGTGGTGATCACCCTGGAAGCTGGACCGGATATCCGGACGATCTGTATTAGTCTGACGACAACCCTTAGCCTTGAAAGCGTAACGCGTGTCGCAGGGAGCAGTGATACTCGTATTGTTGCTTCCATCACACGGGAGGACGGGAAATCGTTTCAAGAGCAGATGGATGCAGTCCTGCATTCCTCACCGGAATTGGTCATTATCGGCGGTGGCACAGAGCTGGGCAAAACTGGACAGGCGGGAGATTTCCTTAATGCTCTTCGCTTGGCACTGGCCCTACTGCCGCGGGATAAGCGCCCGGAGGTATTATTTGCCGGCAGCTCAACCCTGGAGGAAAAAACACGACATACGATCGGCACACAGGCGCCGCTGACCGTGACGGCAAACATCCAGCCGCAGGTGGATCAGGAAAGTCTGGATCCTGCCAGGACGGTCTGGATGGAGATGGCTGCTCGCGTGAAAAGCAGGCAGGTGACGGGGATGCAATCCCTGAGGAATCAGACTGGCGGGGAGGTAACGCTGAGCTCCACCTCCTTCGGCCGTATGATCCGTTATCTGGGGAGTGTCTACGAGTCAGCACAGGGAGTGCTGGGATTGGACATGGGAATATCGCACCTTACCCTGGCTTGTTCCCGCGCCGGGCAATTGTGGCAGGCTCGCTATCCCTACCCCGCTGCGCAACAGGAAATCTGCTCTGACAGTATGCAGCAGCTGCTGGACTGGCTGGCAGAGGTAGTACATCCAGAAAAGGCAGCTGAGTACTGGTTGCAACACGATATCTATCCTGGGAGTATCCCTGAATTGGCAGATGAGGTAGCCGTGGATCTTTCACTGGCACGTCTGCGCATCCGACAGGTTTTACAGCAGTATCAGTGGGCGTACCCGAGCTTACAACTATCCACTGATACTGGGCTGAAACCGGGCTGGGAGCCGATCATCCTGTCGGGTGAGTGGCCGGCGCGCTGGCTCACGCCTTCACAAGCTGCTCACCTGATGTTGGACGCGCTGCAGCCGACTGGCATCACCAACCTGGTGCTCGACCCGGGGAGCATTTTGTCGGTTTTGGGAGCTTGCGGTCAGGTTGCACCTGATCTTCCGGTGGACCTGCTGGAAGCTGGATTGCTACAGCATCTATGCACTGTGATCACCCCGGTCAGTATACGGGCTGGTGCATCGCGCTGGATG